>ERZ827150.13-NODE-13-length-286568-cov-5.915543_pt1 | contig 286568 bp, 255 predicted proteins | sample MGYA00519779_ERZ827150 | MGnify/ENA primary metagenome ERZ827150 (study PRJEB31778, sample SAMEA3449267) | human gut metagenome | biome: human gut; feature: human-associated habitat; material: faeces | place: United Kingdom | collected 2010/2012 ...
GGCTCGAACCTATGACCCTCTGCTTGTAAGGCAGATGCTCTCCCAGCTGAGCTAAACTTCCGAAAGCCTATATACTATACCATATATCGGCCCGAATTGCAAGCGTTTTTTAAGGCTCTCGATAAATTTTTCTGAAAAAATCCAATAAAAGGGCAGATTGCGTTTTATTCGGGGACATATCGGAAATTTATCGAACGGATCCCCGAAATTTTCGGGGATTATTTTTTGAACCGTTTCAAGGAGATACACGGCGATTCAATTCATTGATGTCGCTTTCGCTTTTGACGGTCATTTGAACCCAAGCGGGGGAAAAACCGCTGCGCATCGCGTTTCTTGCGGAGGCGAGGTTCGACCACGCGCAGCAGTAAAAGGGGACTTTATTCCGACGGAGTATTTCGACGGCCAAAGCGCTCGTCAAAGCGGAAGCGACGCCGCGGTTGCGGTATTCGGGCAGGACGTCGATTCCGATCTGCCACATATTTGGGCAATCGGCGGAGGCGCCCGCGAGTCCGATCAATTTTCCCGCGTCGTAGGCTCCGATTCCCAGAATATCCAGCCCCTTTCGTTTTTCGCAGAGCGCGTTGCTCCATTCGGGCAGATAGAGTCCGCAAAAATCGTCCGGGCAGAGGAGCCTGGTCGGATAGGGGCAGGAGAGGGGCTTTAAGTGCGAAAGATCGGGGAGCCAGTATTCCGCCATAAAACAGACGCGGGCGCGCAAGGGGTTGAGGAGCTCGTCGAGCACATGCAGAGAGGGCGTTTCGAAGCAGTGTTCGGGCGGGAAACGGGAAATATACTCCGCGGCGACGCCGTAATATTGGGGGCTCACCGAAGCGACGACGTTGTGTCCGTAGGAGACGAAATCGCAGAGAAAGGGGAGTTCGAGATACCGCCGCGCCTCCGCGCGTTTTTCGGAAAACACGATTTTGTTCTTTTCGGAAAGAAAGTCTTTCGGCGCACAGTTGCTGTCGGACGCCGATTGCGCCAGCGCGATTTCGAGAATTTCCTTTTGCGTCATTGTTTTTTCTCCTTTTCGGAAATCGGGAAATAAAAAAGGAAACAGGTTATACCTGCTTCCTTTGATTGGAGCGGGAAACGAGACTTGAACCCGCGACATTTACCTTGGCAAGGTAACGCTCTACCACTGAGCTATTCCCGCATACTCCGTTTGATGCTTTCATAATATATCATATTTCGGGGAGGAATGCAAGCGTTTTTTATTATGTTTTTACATTTTTTTCGGAAAAATTTCTTCCGACCTGTTGACAAACAGGAAAAAATAGGGTATACTGTAAGAAATCCTTATTTTGAGGAGAAGAAGATATGTTCTTTTCAAGGAATTGGTGGCGCGGATAAAAGTGCGTTCGCAGAAACGGTGTGTTTTGCGGATGCTTTTTCGCGTACGCAGAACATATCGGAAGAATGATACGTCTATCATACGAGACCCGACGGTATGTTTTGTAAAACAGCCGGACGGGTCTTTTATTTTATCTTTTTAAGGAGTAAAGTCATGAAAAACAAATTGCAGACGGGGTATTTCGGGGAGTTCGGCGGAGCGTATGTCTCGGAGGAGCTGAAAAGGGAGCTCGACAGAGTCTATGAGGAATATCTTCGGCTGAAAAAGGACAAAGATTTCCGCGCCGAGCTCGCCGTTCTCAGGCATACCTATCAGGGCCGTCCTACGCCCCTCTATTATTGTCAGAAATTATCCGAACAGACGGGCGGAGCGGACATCTATCTCAAACGCGAGGACCTCAACCACACGGGCGCGCACAAGATCAACCACTGTATCGGGGAAGTTCTTCTCGCCAAGCATCTGGGCAAGAAAACGGTCATCGGAGAAACGGGCGCGGGGCAGCACGGGCTGGCGCTCGCGACCGCCTGTGCGCTTTTAGGCCTAAACTGCCGCATTTTTATGGGCGAAACCGACGTGAAAAAACAGGCCATCAACGTCCGCAAAATGCAGCTTTTGGGCGCGGAGGTCGTCTGCGTGTCCTCGGGCGGGAAAACGCTGAAAGACGCCGTGGACGCGGCCTTTGAAGAATATTCGAAAACTTATGAAGAATCCCTCTATTGTATCGGTTCGGTGGTCGGACCGCACCCCTATCCCGTTATCGTGCGCGATTTTCAATCGGTGGTGGGCAGGGAGGCCCGCGCGCAGTTCAAGCGCCTCAAAGGCGGCCTGCCCGACGCGGTCGTGGCTTGCGTGGGAGGAGGCTCCAACGCCGCCGGAATTTTCAGTGCGTTTCTTTCGGATAAATCGGTGAAACTGTACGGTGCGGAGCCTTTGGGACGGGGAATGGGCATAGGCGACAACGCGGCGAGCGTCGCTTTCGGGACGCCCGCCGTCCTGCACGGGTTCAGAAGTCTCGTCCTTCAAGATAAGGACGGGGAGCCCGCGGAAGCGTATTCGGTGGCGAGCGGCTTGGACTATCCCTCCGTGGGTCCCGAACACGCCTACCTTCACGCGATCGGACGGGCGGAGTATGTCGGAGTGACGGACGAAGAAGCGCTGTCCGCCTTTCGGACGCTGTCGCTGTCGGAGGGAATTATCCCCGCGTTGGAAAGCGCTCACGCGGTCGCGTATGCGTTGAAGCTCGCAAAGGAGCTGGGCAGGGGAAAGAGTATCGTCGTCAATCTCTCCGGCCGCGGCGATAAAGACGTCGAATTTGTCTTGAACGAGTATTTTCGGGAATAAATCTGAACGGGGCTTTGGAAAAAATTCGGTAAAGCGGTATTGGGATAAATCCGAAGGTATCTCTTTGGGGATAAATCCGAGCGAACGCCCGTGGAAATAAAAAGGGAAGGCGCTTTTTAAGCGTTTCCCTTTTCGCGTTTGTAATAAAAGAGATATTGCTGAAAGATTCCCGCGTTCGGCCCGAATTTATCGACGAAAAAGCGGTTGATTTTTTCGCGGTCGGTCTCCGTCCCGCCGAAGTTTTCCCGATAGAGCTTGGCGATCCAAGTGTCCACGGGAAACGCCGCCGTTTCGCGGAAAGCAAATAGGGAAATGCAGTCCGCCACCTTGTTTCCGATACCCTTGTATTCGTTGAGCGCATTCCTCAAATCCCTGCCCCGCTTGTTTTCGAGCGGCGCCGTCCCTTCGGCGTATAGCTTTTTCGAGGTTTCGGAAATGTATTTCGCGCGGTATCCGAGCCCCAAATCCCGATAAAACCCCTCGTCCTTTTCCGCGAGCTTTTCAAGCGCGGGAAAAGCGAAGTACTCCCTTCCCGCGAAAGATTTTTCCTCTCCCAGCGCCGCGCAGAGACGGGAGAGGATTCCCTTGATTCTCGGAATGTTGTTTTGCTGGGAAACGATAAAGCTCAATATACATTCGGCCTTGTCCTGCCGCAGGATTCGCAGTCCCTTTCCGAACCGCGCGGCGGCGGAGAGAACGGGGACGGAGAAACTTTCCGCTTCCGAAATCAGAGCGGCGTAATCCGTCTGAAAATCGAAATAATTGCGGAAGTATTCCTCGTCCGCGTTTTCACATTCGAGGCGGATGTTTTTTTCGTCGGGAAAGAGCAGGCATGCCTTATCTGCGGACAACACAAAGTAGCCGCCTTCTTCGACGGGACAAAAGCGAAACGTCTGACCGCTTTCCAGCGTCGCTTTCGGGGAAAAATATTCGTTGGGAAAAAGAATAGAAACCATAAATTATCGTTACAGGGCGCGAATGGATTCGACGGGTTTTTTCTTTGCCGTGTGGTAGACGGGCAGGAATGTGGCGACGAGCGCCGTGACGAGCGCCACGCCCACCAGCATGAGGACGGACAGAGGCCCGAACACGAAAATGGAAACACCCGCTAAAAGCGCGCTCACCTCGGCGTTGATGAAGTGGCAGGCAACGATGCCGCCCGCGCAGGAGAGCAGGATACAGATGACGGAGATGACGAGGGATTCCGAAAAGAAAATTTTGAATACGTCGAAGCTCCTCGCGCCGACCGCGCGGAGAATGCCGATTTCCTTTTTCTTATAGGAAATGGATATGGAAATAAAATTACAGAGCAGCAGTGCGGAGAACGCCGCTATAACGAGCCCCGCATAGAGAAATACTTTATACAAAGTATCCACCATTCCAGAAGCGTTTTGAACAGCGCTTACAAGCGCGCAATCGAGGCGGATTCCGCTGTCGTCTGCCTGCCATTTTCCCGTATTCGCGGCGAGAAAATCCGTCTGAGCGGCGCTGCGGTCGTAGGGGAGAATGATTGCGTCGTATACGGCATCTTCGGGAACTTTGTAATTCGTGATTTGCCGTTCGTCGTTCGGGTCATAAAGTACCTTGGTTAACATTTCCTCCGTCTCCTCGTCTGTGAGGATATACGAGTCGGGAATATTGTATAAATAGCCGCTCGCTAACGAGATTCCGACGGTGGTTAACGGATAATCGAGGAGGGGATTTTCGTAAGAGTCCTCCAAGGTAAACTCTTTCAGCGAAAGTTCCCATTCTTTCATGAATGAAAATATATCGGAAAGATATTCCAAGGTCATTTCTTCACTGAGAGAGTCACCGGTATAATCGTTATAGCCTCGTTCGATCGCCAAAAACTTATCGTTGATAGAAGGCGCGGAAGGTGAACCGTAATTTAATTGTTTGTCAAGCTTCCAAAGTTCTTCTACCGTCAGGTCGGGGATTCTGTTTGCCAACGCAATTTCGAGCAATTTCGAAAATGTTCGGATAGGCACGACGACTTCTCCCTTGTCCGGCTGCGTCTTTCCCTCCTCGAAAAATGTAACCGGAATTTTATCGCGGAATTTTCCGAAAGAGGCATAATAACAGTCATAATAGTCGGAAGCCTGTATGTAGACCTGTTTTGAGGAAAAAAGCTCCCTCAGACGTTCTCCCGAAGAAGTCCTTTTGAGGCTGTCGAAAAACGAATTTGTAAATATAGCCGCTTCGTAGGCTTTAATATCTTCTTGAAAAGAGTATTGTAAATCATAATCTATTTCCGCGGATTCCGTAGAATCTTTTACGGCGTCATACGCAGAGGGGATTTTTCCGCAATCGTATATACCGACAATCGTGAACGAAATATTGTTCAACACGGCTTTTTTTCCGATGAGGGAATTTCTGTCCGTGAGCGTATATTCTTCCTTTGTTTCGGGGTCAAGAAGTCCGTTTTCTATGAAACAGTCGGCCTGATAAGAAGAAATGCAGATTTCGTCGTCCTCTTGGGGAAGAACGCCGCAGACCATTTTTTCGGAAAAATCCGTTTCCGAGGCGGAGAGGACATAGCGGTTCATATTTTCATAATAGACACTTTTGCCCTGATTGGAGTTATGGAAAGAACTCTGCCAACGGATTGCGGGCATAGCTCCGGGAAACCGTTCCCTGTATGCTTCGACTTCGGCGGGCGTAAAGGGCGTTTCTTGGTCTTGGTTCCAAGAATAAAAATTTTCGCCTTCGCCTCTTTCGACGGTCATCCGATATCTCTTTGAAACGCTCATCGTCGTGTAGTCGGAACTGCGGAGATTGCTCTTCATCGTCGCTTCTTCGTCGTAGACCATCATGGTGGAAAGGAGTCCGAACATGACGAAGGAAACCGTACAGAGGAGTATGGTGAAGAACAGGCGCAGAGGTTTGGATTTCATTCCCGAAATGCCTATTTTCACCGCGTGGCGCGCGGGGAGCTTGGAACGGATAAATCTGCTGTCGTCGGGGGAATATTCTTTCTTCGGCGTCTGTTTTTCGTCCGTCGGGCGGAACACTTCTTTCGAACCGTCGTCTTGAAGCCTTGAAACCTGCTTAAACAGCGAAATCTCCCTTTGGTCGCCCGAGATGACGACGCTGCCCTCCGTGCGCGTCAGAAAGGCTTTTACGGCCTCAAAATCGGTATCCGAAAGCGCCGCGCCCGACTTCACGCAGAGCGTGTCGCCCGAAACCGTGAGGTTGGCGCTTAAAGCGGCGCTCTCCGCGCGCGCCTTGCTGACGTCGGAGATGATTTTTCCGTCTTTGAGTTCGACGATGCGATCCCCGTACTGTTCCGCGAAATCCCTGTCGTGGGAAACGACGATGACGAGTTTGTTTTCCGAGAGCTTCTTCAAAGTATCGAACACCTGTTTCCCCGTAGAGGAATCGAGCGCGCCCGTCGGCTCGTCCGCCATGATGATTTCGGGATTTTTGACGAGCGCCCGTGCGATCGCGATGCGCTGTTTCTATCCGCCCGAAAGGGTGTTGGGCTTGCGCTTTGCGTAACCCGACAGATCCACGTCGGCAAGGAGCTTTTCTATCGTCTTTTTGTCCTTAGGCTTGCCTTGTAGTTCGAGCGCGAGCGCGATATTGTCCTCGACGGAAAATTCGTCCAGAATATTGTATTCCTGGAACACGAATCCCACGAAGGTGTTGCGGTAGCTGTCGAAATCGCTTTGGGTAAAGTCCTTGCTGCTCCTGCCCTTGACGACGATTTCCCCCGACGTGGGGGAATCGAGTCCGCCGCAGACGTTCAAAAGCGTGGATTTTCCGCTTCCGCTCCGTCCCAAAAGAAAGACCATGCCCTTTTCGGGAAAGCGCAGGGAGACGTCGTCCAGCGCCCGGACGTCCGCACCGCCCTTTGTCTTGTAGAGTTTTGTGAGGTGAATGACTTCCAACATATTCTCTTCTCCTAAAAGTGCCGAGCCGCGTTTTCTTTCCCCGAAAGAAAATCTCCGGAAAGAGAAACGCGCTCATAGTTTCCCGCTTAATGGTTCATATTGTATACAGTATAGCATATTTTCCGCCCGAAAGCAATAGTTTGGGAAAAAATAAAATAAAACGAAAGAATTTACAATCCGCTATTGACAAAAAGCGGAAGATATGGTATAATTAGAAAAATCAAAATATTCGATAACGAGGTATTCGATTATGAAATATGCATTGAGAGGCATTACTGCCGAAGAACTTTCTTACACCATCAATCGGGTGAAAATGGAAAAAAACACGAAATTTGAAATCAAGCCCCAGTTTTCCCGTACCATCAGAAGAGTTCAGGAAAACGACAAGCTCTATTTCGTTTCCCTCGAAGTGAAAGTGGAATCCACCGAGACCGAACCCAAGCCCTTCAATTTGAAAGCGCGTCTGGTCGGCATTTTCGAGGCGGAGGATGTCAAGACCGACGAGGACAGACAGGTTCTCGCCATCAGCACCACCGAAATCGTGTATCCTTACCTGAGAAGCGCGGTTTCCGCTCTGACGGCGAACGCTTTCATCAACCCCCTCATTCTCCCCGTAATCCCCGCGGGTACCATGTTCCCCGAGGACAGGGGCGAAAAGAACGCGACTCTCTCCTTCGAGAATCCCGATATGCTCAACTGAGACGTATCGTTCGGTACGCTTGACGAAAATCGTACCGCTCGGTGTGTTTGGCTCAAACGCAATCGTTCGGTATATTTAATTAAAACGGCATCGTTCGGTATATGTAACCGGGACAACCTTTGGGTTGTCCCGGTTTTTTTCTGTGCGGCAAAAATCTGCTGCACCGCTTTGTTTGACGTTTTTGAAAACGTCCCCGTTCCGCGCCGTCTTTGTTTCGTCTCCGTTAAAACGGCGTTTTTTTTTGTTCAAAACGCTTGACTTTTTTCCGAAAACATTATAAAATAACATATGTTATATAACAGATGATATTTTACGGAGGAAAACGGATATGCCGCCGAAAGCGAAATTAAAAGAGAAGGATATATTGAACGGAGCTTTGGAGGAAGTGCGGGAGAAGGGATTCGGGAGGCTGAACGCTCGGGATTTGGCGAAGCGGTTAAGCTGTTCCACCTCTCCGATTTTTTCTTGTTTCGGGAATATGGAAGGATTAAAGGAAGCGGTCGTAAAGAGGGGATTCGAGATATACGGAGTTTTTATCGAAGAGGGGCTGAAAGAGGAGAAAGGTTTCAAGGGGGTGGGCAAAGCGTATATCCGTTTTGCGCGTCGAGAGCCGAATTTGTTTCGGCTGTTGTTCATGTCGGCAAAAAAGGGGGCGGCGTTTCCGTCCGCGGACCCGAATGCTCCGCGGATCTCCGCCGCGGCTGCCGCCGCGTCGGAGTTAAATAAGGAGAAATCGGAAAAACTTTATTTGGAGATGTGGATATTCGTTCACGGAATTGCATCCATGATCGTGACGGGTACCGCGGAGTTTACCGAAGAGCAGATCGATTGTATGCTGACGGACGCATTTCAGGGAATAAAAAACAAATTAAAGGAAGAGGTTTGATGGGAAAGGCGATTATTAAGGTTGAACATCTGAAAAAGTATTTCAAAGACGTCAAAGCCGTGGACGACGTATCTTTCGAGGTTCGGGACGGGGAGTTGTTTTCTTTTCTGGGGCTGAACGGTGCGGGAAAGAGCACGACGATAGACATTATTTCGGGCGTGCGCGAGAAAGATTCGGGGGAGGTAGTCGTAGACGGCGTAAACATTGACTATGACCTCGACGCGGTAAAATCGAAACTCGGCGTCGTGTTTCAGGGGAGCGCTCTGGATAAGGAGCTTTCCGCGGGGGATAATCTCCGTTATCGCGCGGCGCTGTACGGGCTCACGGGGAAACGGTATTCGGAAACGCTGGACGATTTGACGAAACGGCTGGATTTGAAAGGGCTTTTGCGGCGGCCGCTCGGGAAACTGTCGGGCGGACAGCGGCGGCGGATCGATATTGCCCGCGCGCTTTTGCATCGGCCGAAAATTCTCATTCTCGACGAACCGACGACGGGGCTCGACCCGCAGACGAGAATCATGGTCTGGAATTGCCTGAACGATTTGCGGAAAGAGACGGGGCTGACTATATTTTTGACGACGCATTATATGGAGGAGGCCGCCGAATCCGATTACGTGGTGATTCTGGACTGCGGAAAAGTCGTCGCCTGCGATACGCCCGTCGGATTGAAAAACGCTTATGCGTCCGATTTCATCAAAGTGTACGAAAAGAACGAAACTCTTTTCTCCATGATTGAGAAGGAAGGATTGCTTTCGGAGGAACGCGAGGGGCATGTCCTCATTGAAATTCCGAACGTCGCGGAAGTCCGAAGGCTGATTTTCGCCTATCCCGAAGCGTTTTCAGATTTTGAGGTGGAAAAGGGGAAGATGGACGACGTCTTTTTGAAGGCGACGGGAAAACAATTATCGGGAGGAGCGGAAAATGCGTAAAGACTTGACGGATCTTCGCTGTCTGACGGCGAGACACATCAAATTATATTTCAAGGACAAACAGACTTTTTTCATGTCGCTCATCACGCCGCTGATTCTCGTCGTTTTGTTTGCAACCTTTTTGCGTTCCGTATATGTATCGTCTTTGACCTCGGCGCTTCCCGATATAGAACTTCCCGATAAATTGGTGAACGGGTTTGTCGCGGGGTGGCTGATTTCCTCTATTTTGGGCGTTTCGTCCGTAACGCTGGCGTTTTGTTCGCAGACGGTCATGGTTTCGGATAAGGCGAAAAAGCGCATCGACGATTTTCTCGTCGCTCCCGTGAAATCGAGCGTCCTCTCTTGGAGCTATTTTTTAGCCACGATATTTTCCACGCTTTTGGTCTGTCTGGTCTGTCTGGCGATCGGACTTGTCTATATCGCCGCCAGCGGTTGGTATTTGACCGCGGCGGACGTGCTTCTTATCTTAGGAAATCTCGTGCTTTGTACCGCGTTCGGAGCCTTGCTCGCGGTGATCGTGGAGACGTTTTTGAAAACGGAGGGCGCCGCCGGAGCCGCCGCCACCATCGCTTCCTCCATGTACGGGTTTCTCTGCGGCGCGTATATGCCTATTTCCCAGTTTGCCACAGGTATCCGCAATTTCGTGATGTTTATTCCCGGAACTTACGGGACGGTATTGTTCCGCCGCTTTTTCATGGGCGGAGCGGTGGAGGAAATAGCAAAATACGCGCCGGCGGAAGCGGTTTCCGCGCTTCGCGACGCGTTCGATTTCAATTTGTATTTCTTCGGGAACTCCGTCTCTCCCGCCGTTTGTGTCGCCGTGCTCGGCGGCTCGGTCATCCTGCTCGCCGCGGCGTATTACCTGATCGTGCATTTTTCCGCGAGACGGAAAAAGCGCGGAAAGCTCAATACTCCGCGCTCTCGATGACGCCGCCGCCGAGACATTCCTCGCCTCGGTATAAAACGGCGTACTGACCTTCCGTGACCGCTCTCTGCGGCTCCTGAAAATTGATGTGAAGGTTTCCGTCCTCCTTTATCTTGACGCGAACCTTTTGGTCGGGTTGACGATAACGGAATTTTGCCATGCAGGAGAATTCCCGCTCGTTCGGGGGGAAGGGAATCCAGTTGAAGCCGCTCACCTCGCAGGATTTGGAATACAAAGGGGACTCGTCGCCGTGGGAGACGTATAAAACATTGTTTTCGAGGTCCTTTTTCACGACAAACCAGCGCCCCTGTTCCGTTTCTCCTTTAATTCCTCCGAGGTCTAATCCGCGCCTTTGTCCCAAAGTATAGTACATAAGCCCCATGTGTTCGCCGACCTGTTTTCCCGTCAGGTCGAGGATTTTGCCTTTTTGGGCGGGCAGGTAAGAGCTGAGGAATTTTCGGAAATTGCGTTCTCCGATGAAGCAGATTCCCGTGCTGTCCTTTTTTTTCGCCGTGGCAAGGCCGTTTTCGAGCGCGATTTTTCTGACTTCGGGCTTTTGGATATCCTGTAAGGGGAAAAGGACGTTTTTCAGCTGACGCTGGGAAAGCTGATTGAGGAAATAGGTTTGATCCTTGTTCTGATCCGCGGCTTTCAAGAGCCTGTGGATACCGTTTTCATGAGAAATTTTGCAATAGTGTCCCGTGGCGATATAATCTGCGCCCAGCTTTTCGGCCTCTTCGAGAAAGGGGCCGAATTTGATTTCCCGGTTGCAGAGCACGTCGGGATTCGGCGTTCTGCCCGCCTTGTATTCGGCGAGAAAATAGGAAAAGACTCTGTCGAGATACTCTTTTGAAAAATTGACCGTATAGTAGGGAATATCGAGGAGAGAGCAGACGCGCCGCACGTCCGCGAAGTCTTCTTCGGCCGTGCATCGACCGCTGTCGTCGCTTTCCTCCCAATTTAACATATATAACCCGATGACGTTGAAGCCCTGCTCTTTCAGAAGGAGCGCCGCAACCGAACTGTCCACGCCGCCGCTCAATCCGACGACTACCGTTTCTGCCATAAAACTACCGCCTTTTTCGCCGCACGGAAGAAAAATCCGATTGCGGCAAAAAAATTTTTTACTTTTTTGAAATATTATAGCATAAACGCTTGCAAAAAGGAAGTAAAAAAGAGTAAAATATAACCGTACATTTTTGTCGGCGGAATAAATCGGAGAAAAACGGCGGAAGAAAGCTGAAATCGGATTTGTTGCGGGGAGAAATGTCTTTTCGGACAGACGAAGAAAGCGGCTCGCGGCATATTGGTTGTTGTTAAACGATATGCGGCGGTTCTTCGATATGAGAATAATACGATATAGAAATGTGCCCGTAGTGGAATTGGATACCATAAAGGCCTCCGACGGTAATATGTTATCCACAGCAAACCACAATATATTGTGGTCTTCAAGAGTTTTATATACCATATATTGCGGTTTCATTTATCCAAAATGAAAATTTACACTCTTTTTACACTCTGAGAGATAAAATGATACCCGACGGCAAAAAATAGCCAAAGAAGAATTTTCTGAAATTTCTATTTTGTTTTCTGTATATATTTTAGAAAATTTTTGAAAATATAGCATAAAAATACAAAATGTGCCCGTGGTGGAATTGGATACCATTAGAGCCTCCGACGCTCCCGGTCCGGGTTCGAGCCCCGGCGGACACACCATGAAAAAGAACGAATTTTTCAAAATTCGTTCTTTTTTTGTTCTATATGCTCTCGAATATATAAAATATTTGCAAAATAATGAAATTTTTATTCTTTTTAAGAGTGTAAATTTGAGTGTAAATTCTTTCAATCGGGTAAAATACAACGTTTATGATGTATAGAAATATTCATGGAGGTTTGTTTTGTATAAAGATAAGCCGCTTAATTATGTTTTTTAGGAGAGTGTTGCTCGATTAAGGCTCGTTTGCCGCCGCTTTTATAAGCGGCTTCCCAGTTCATTAAAAGGGTGATACGAGCGCGGATTTTCTTTCTGCTCTCTATTCCCCAGAATTTAATTACGGTTTCTTTATACGAAAGATTGTGTTTTACCATATATTCAATTACTGTCAGTTTGAAATAAAGAGTATAGTAACCTTTGTCTTTTTGCTGAATATGGACAGGTTTGATGTCGAGTTTGGCTTTAGTCTTTTTTTTGTAAGTAGGGGGAGGGCGTTTCCCTTCGGGAAGATTGTTTACAGCCTTTAAGATGGCAATTTCAAACTCGTCGTAATTAATAATCCAGCGGTTGCCGTTTTTTATAGAAAAGACTTCGGGAGAGCAAAGTTGCTGTTCAATCATTTGCAAAGAAACATGAAGGTGCGGGTGAAGACGTTTGAAGTCGAACACGGCGTCGTCGTGCGCTCTCAAGCGCGGTTGGCTCCTATGGTGCTTTATGGTTTTAGGGTTTACGGCTGCCGCGAAAGCAGGAAAATCAATGATCCATTTATCGTTAAGAATAAAATGGTGAATTCCGTATTGCTGAACAAAGCGTCGTAGATTAGGTTTACGGACGATGGTTTGAGGATCGTTTTCCAAAAAGGCTCGGTAAATTTCACCGGAAGTCAGCATGATTCTTTCATTGGGAAGGTGATCGTCTGCAATCTCGGTATCGTCGGGTTTTTCTGCTGACAAGAGCAGATAGAGTTCGTCGAGATTGACGAGCCAGGCGTCGCCGTATTTGAGAGCTGTGAGCTGTCCCGAATGAATAAGCGATTCTATAAAATGTCTTGTGATGACGGTATCGGCTGCGTGCATTTGCGTTAACACATCTGAAATTTTCCTTAATCTGGGTAAGTACATGATAAACTCCTTAGTTGTTTTTATGGTTGAAAAAGTTGTCGAGCGCATCGGCGGCGTTTTCGTCGCTGGTTTTGATAAAGTGGCTGTAAATATCGCTGGTGGTGCTGGTGCGGGAATGACCGGCTCTTGCGGCGACAGTAACGAGCGGAATGCCTTTCGCGATCTGTAAGGTAATATTGGTATGGCGGAGGCTGTGGAGAGTAAAATGCTCCATTCCGGAATCGCGGATAACAATTTTAATCCAGGTTTCAAGAGTGGCAGGATTAATGAGGTCGCCCTTTTGGGAAGTAAACAACTTATCCGACGGCTTTATGTAATCTCCACAATCCTCCCGCATTTTTAACCAGCTTTCTCTATACTCTTTGAGAACATTTATCAAGACTTGAGCAACGGTAATGGTCCGTTTAGAACCTTCCGTTTTCGGCTCTTTCTGAAACACACCGTAACCGGAAACATAAACGACGGAACGTTCCACGCTAATAGTGCGTTTTTCGAAATCAATATCGTGCCATTCGAGTCCGCATACTTCGCCGCGCCGGAAGCCCGTTAAAAGGAAAATCAGCATAGCGGTTTTGATGCGTAAATTATGGTAGCTCATGAGGAAATCAAAAAAGGTAACAGCGGTTTTGTCGTCCATAAAGCGAATGGGCGTAGTCACCTTTTTGGGATAATCGATATAATCGGCTTGCGCGAAATTATCCTCTACGAGCCGATTTTTCTTTGCAAGAGACAACACGGCTCTGACGGTACGTTTAATTTTATTATTCGTTTCCCAGGCATAGGGTTCCTTTTTTTCGATAGTATCGAAAAGCTTATTGAACGGGATTTTTGTGGCGCGGCATAATTCGTTCGACCATTTGACGCCCACGGATTGTCCGCGCAAGGCGTGAGAAAGAGTGGCCGCTTGAACATGATAGTCGTATCTGAGATTTTTATAGTCAAAACCGTAAGATTTCAAAATCTCTTTGAAATTAGGTTTAGGCGTAATAATAGAAACATTGTGTGTTCTGTTATCGATTTCATTGAAAAAGTTTTGGATAATGGCGGGCGTTAATTCTTTGACTTTATAGCCTCCGATACGAGAGCAGGCAAAGTCTAACGCTCTTTTTGAGATTACGTAATAAGAAAGCGTCCATTTTCTTTTTGTTTGTTCGAGCCAGTTGTTGGCAAAATCACGAAACGTAATGGTAAGGGGATCACTTCTTGCAGAACAGCCTGAAATAGAGGCAATCACTTCTTTTTCAAATTTGTCAGCAACGATAACCGCTTCATTATCGGCTTTTTTTTCGTTCATGTTTTCGTCTGCGCGCCACGTGGACGTTTCAACGATTTCCTCACCGCTGCCTTTGTCTTTAATCCGCACTTGTATATCGTAAACAAGGCGTCCGTTCTTTAACTTTCGTTTTCTAACAGTAGCCATAAAATTAATCCTCCATATTTAAAAATTTAAGTAATTCGTCAAGGTTGAGTAAGTATTTCTTATTCAGCCTGACATTGGTGATCTTGTCGGTTTCACATAACTGTTTAATAAAGTTATAAGTAACCGCCGAGCCGGGATCGAGTTCCTTAATCGTTTTAAGCGCGTCCCGAATAGTTCTCATTCTTGCTGCCATTTTAATAACCTCCGTATTGAAAATTTGGAAGATACTGCAAAAACCGAAAAAAAATTCAGTAAAAGTATTACCTTCGCGGGAAGTATAACAAAAAGGCGTGGTACAAGAGAAGAACGGTTTGGGACAATATAGGGTACACTTACGGCTAACATCGAGTACACCAGGGATAGAAAAGGTATAAGAAACAGAACATATCCATTCGGGTGAAATCCTCCTTTTGCATTTTTTTGTCCTCCGACGGAATTCCCAAAATCGGCGGAAGGGGAGTGGTCAAGGAAAAGCGAAGCGACAGACTTAAAAACAGCAAAGTCAAAGCAATGAAAGTAAAAAGTTTTTAAGCGCCTTGACAACGCCTCGACGCCGATTACCCTTCCCCGTCGGAGGACAAAAAATTTTCACAAAAGAACTTGGCTCTACCGCTTGACAATGTAAAAAAAAGGAAGTATAATAAATAAAAATCCGAACAAACGTTCGCATAAAAAACAGAAAAAAGGAGTGGAAAGATGGTAAAAAAGGTCTATTGTCCGAGATGCGGGCACGTGGAAAAAAATCTGTATTTAGAAGAAACAGGCGGTTGGTTTCTATGCAGCCATTGTCATACACAAGTAAAAATAGAAACAGAAAATCAAGGAAACAGGATAGATGAAGAAACAGGGAGATCGGACAGTGAGCGTGTTCCGATATAAGGGAGGATAAGGGCATAGATGGATGTATATAATGTAACGCCTACACAACTGTATTGTCCGAATTGCGGATATAAGGTAACAGGGTATAATGATAGGAATGCGGTTTTACGTAGAACCTGTCCGAAGTGTAGGGTAGCGATTATCAGCAAATTACACAAACAAAAGAGAAAAGAGATCGATATAAAAGTAATCGGAGAGTAACAATCGAATAAACAACGTTTTCAATCCAAACGGCGGTCGTGCTGAAACAGGGTAAGTGTAAATCCGTGCGTCAATAGATTGAGAATAAGTGTTCGTGAAACGTCGAAGGGCGTCAAAGCAGGACGAAAAGCGTCTTGGTGAGCAGCAACCTCTAAAAAATAGAGGCGCTGTTTGTCAAGGCGCTTTTTTCGTTGCAAAAAATATAGAAAATTTTTTTTGCGCGGACAAGAACTGTCCGGGCAAAGTAAGAAAATAGGGTCAAGAAAGGCAAAGGGGGTGAGAAAAGTGAAAGCGATAGAACGGCGTCAAGAGCTGTTGAATACGTTATGCCGCCGTCGGCATGACAAAATCGACAATTTAGCGTTCGAGTTCTGTGTGAGCGAACGGACGATCCGCCGCGATATACAAGAGCTTTCACTATCTTACCCGATCTATACGGACAGTCGTCGTAATTCCGCGGGCGTACATATAGAGGAAGGATATTATTTGAATAAACAATATCTGAAACCGGAGCAAAAGGCGTTTTTAGAAACAATCGCAAATAGGCTGAGGGGAGAGGAACGGGAAAAAATGCAGGAAATCATTGATCGGTTTGGGCGACCGGATACGAGAGCGTGAGGCAAAAATATGACAAGACAAGAAATCATGAAGGATTTAAGAGAAATACGCTATTACTATTCGCGTAAAAAGGGATTTGACGAACTGAAAAACGAAATCGAATCAAATATAATCGCGGAAAAAGTCCAAAGATATAATGACGCGGTAAAGCGCGCGCCTATTCGAATTTACGACGTATATGTAGAACTGTATATCCGAAACAATACGCAAGAGAGTTTAGCAGACGAGTGGCGGTATTCCACGCAAACGATCAAACGCTTGAACGGAAAACTCTACGACTATCTGCAAGCAAACTTGCGGTAGAGATATAAAAATCACTCGCCAAAGCGGGTAAAGGAGGTACAATATGTCAAAAGAGAAAACTTGTCCGGATTTTATCAAGGGCGCGACGAATGTGTATCGAACGAAAAAGTATATCGTCAAACAACGCATAGACATAGAAGTAGATATGGAAGACGATAATGTATTGATAAGCTATGATACCTATTATGTTCGCACGCAAAAGCGGGATAAGGAGTATGAATACGGAATGTCGGAAAAACAGAACATAGACGGGAAACGTATGCGTACAAGTATGTATGCGCGACGATATGTAGAATGACAAAAAGGCGGAGCAAACGCTCCGTCTTTTTTCTTTTTTAACGGTGTACTCCAAGAGTACCGTGTATGTACCTAATTTGTACTTAATGTTGGCTTAAGGTTGTCCTAATGTTGGCTCAAGGTGTTCTGGTTTTTTGGCGGGAGAGGGCTTATACTTACGGCGTAATCAATCCGAAAGGAAAGAGGCGAGAAAATTTAGCGGTCTGAAAAGATAAAAGGTAGCTACTGCCGCAAGATAATCGCACTGGGCGGAACGCTCACAAGAAAAACGGGATTGATAGGACAACTAAATGAGCGGAGCTCCCGCCGAAAGAAAAAATCGTTGAGCTAACGACAAACCGGGCAAGGAGAAAACAACATTGGCAGATTATAGTGAAAACAGATGGGTAAAGCCGAACAAACGTGCGGCGAGCTATGCCGCCGAACGGAAAGCGAAAGTACACCAGCACGGTCCGAAGGAAGGAAAAGAGCTGACGGACTATGAAGCGGGGATTCGTTCGGGATACTTACAGTGCCAGAGCGACCATAGCGGGCTTTACAAGTACAAAAAGGCATTGGACGAAGGCAAAACCAAGGAAGAAGCGGCGGCAATTTCCAGAAAACGCGCGAAGCGTGAAGAACGTGAAGCGGCGAAAGCGGCAAAAGCCGAGGCAAAGGCAGAGGCGAAAGCTGCGAAAGCAGAAGCCAAAGCGCAACGTACAGCGGCGAAAAATGACGCCGCTGAGTAATTAAAAAAGGAGATAAAAGATTATGGAAAGCAAGAAAATTTATGTAGAACGCGAAACGTTCGAGATGAACGAGCAGACGTATTTTTCGTATTTCATTAAAGGAACCGTGCGAGGAAAAGACGTGAAAGTAGCGGTAATCCCGCCCGATAAAGGCGGATATACGGTGCTGGATATCGTATTCGGGAACGAGAATAAAGCGGATTTATTTTTAACGCCGTATGAAATGAAGGACGAAGCGACGGGCAAGATCATCAAAGGCAACACCTACGGAATCCGGACGGTGGACGAAAACGGCGAGGTTTACGAGTGTAAGGTAAAGCCGTTCCGCGATTCGGATAAAACGCTGCTGAATATGCTTTTGCGCCAGGCGTAAACAGCAACCATGCCGGCTATGGCTTATAAAAATTAGGTCATAGCCGGCAAAAACTTTTTTAGGAGGAAAAAGAAAATGCAAGAAATTCAAAATAACAAAAAACATACGAAACTCAAGTGGCTCTCTATTGTGTTTACGATAGCCGTGGTAGCGGCAATCGTAATTACATCGTCGGTAATCGGTTTCCAAAAACATGGAATTTCCGATTTGGAGCAAGGGCAGGCAGACGCAATAATCTCACCCGAAATAGACGCGCCTATCACGGACGGAGAGGGAAACGAGCTGGAAAACGGCGAGATACATAAAATGCCGCGCGCGATGACGTTCCGTTCGGCGTCGGCTCTGGCGAACAATGCGTCGTATGACAGTATAACACTGACGGCGACGGTGAAGCCGGTTACGGCGGATAATAAAACGGTAGATTGGTCGGTGTCATTTGTGGATGCGTCGAGCGCATGGGCGACGGGAAAAACAGTTACGGATTATATCACGGTAACGCCGCAGAGCGACGGGAGCACCACGGCAACGGTACAATGCTTAAAGGACTTCGGCGCACAAATTAAAGTCACGGTAACGTCGCGGGAAAATGCGGGCGCAAAAGCGGAATGCACGGTGGATTTTGCGAAGCGATTGACCGGGATTACGGGCAAAATTTCGGGCGGCGCGACATTTGATGCGCTGACGGACGGAAGTTTCAATTACGGCAATCCCGACGATACCCTGGTGATCGATTATACCTATACGTATTCCGCCTATACGGTGGACGATACGTTAGAGCTTGTGCCCGAGATACAAATCAACGAAACGGTATTAGCGGACTTGAACACGTCTTTGACGAAGAAAATAAAAATCCGGGAGGCGGGCTATACAAAAACGGAAACATCGGCAAAACAGACCTGTAATTTGCTGTCGCTGTTTTGCGAGCCGTTAACGTCTAATCCGTCTAAATATGTCGCCCTGTCCCCGGCAACGAAAAACGAGGTACTGTCTTGGCTAAAAACGCATACCGACGCGGGATTGTTTTCTGTCCGCTATGCAACGACGGGGAACTATTCTTCGGTTGACAGGACTGTACGTATTGATTTTGACGCGAGCCTGTTCAAGACGTATGTGGAAGACGTAACGCTGGACGATACCGCTATTATCATTTAAGGAGGCGGTGAATGGATAACAAATTTGAAAACCATGTCAAAAGCGATAAAGTCAAATGGATAGTGGTATTCTTGGCGCTTATCCTTTTGGCGGTGGGTTTATTGAGCGTCAGTACGGACGGCTTCAAAGCTCTGCGTCGGGACAAATCCCCCGTTGATTCAACGGAAATTCCCGTGGAGGACGAAGGCGGAGGCAGCGTCCTGACGGAAGGAAAGAGCAACGGCATGAAATTGGCGGGCGCAAAGCTCACGAGCGAGGAATATGAGGCGAACGGCGTGAGCGAGCAGGCGGATTCGGTCTATACGATTACAGCTACGGTAACGCCCGCGAACGTCACGGACCCGACGGTTTTATGGACAGCGGAATGGACGAATGGGGCAAGCGCCTGGGCGAGCGGAAAGGCTGTGACGGAGTATCTGAGCTTAACGCCGTCTGCAAATACGCTCACCGCGACGCTTGTGTGTAAAAAAGAGTTCGGTGAGCAAGCGATCATCACGGCGAAAGCAAAGTCGAACGAGGACGCGGCGGCGAGCTGTACGGTGGATTATGTAAAACGTGTAACGTCGGTTTCTATCACCGCGCCTTCCAAAATCGCGTTTTCGTCTTCGGAAACCAGTTACACGGTTTTGGCGACGCCGAATTACGGAACGGGTACGCTTACGCCCGACACATTTACGATCACGGGCGGAACACTGGTTAAAAACGTAAAAACGACGAACGCGGTACATAAATCCGTTACCAATTCTTCGGCGGGAACGATAACGACATACACGAGATCGGCTGTAGAAAAAGATTTAACGTTCAGCGGTACAGGCTTTAGCGTCACGACGCCGTATGACGCGTTTGTGAGCGACACGCAAACATCGTCGGGGACGCAGCTTATGCGGGCGAAGGGGAACGATTTGTCTTCGGAAGCGCCAAAAGTTTTGCCTGTCAAGATTGTTTACGGGCAAGCCGCGTCGAAGTATCAACCCATGGCAGTATCGTTTCATCCGTCGGTAGCAACGTTGATCTCGACGTATAACAACAGTTTTGCGAATAACGCGACGGGGACGAACAAGGACGGGACGCTGACGATCCAATATACTTACAGTTACCAGGGCAGCGTTTACGGTAGCTCGTCGGTGAGTACGGGGATCGCGTTTGACGCTTCGGGCATCGTGACTGTCGCGGAAACGTTGGGTGTGGATTATGACAAAATCGTGTTTTGAGGTGAGCGGTTATGAATAGAGGCTTATTAAAAACGCGGATTGGGAGTCTGGTTTTAAGTATAGCGTTCTGTGCGTTGTTGCTGACCGGCTGTGGCTGTACGATAAACAGAAGAAACGTAGGTATGAACAATACCGGACCCCCTTGTATAACGGGCAGCATTGTGGAAAATGGCGGGCATTATCTAATGCCCGCAAAGCTGTCCTTTTTATCCGCGTCAAACCAAGAAATCAGCGTAGAAATAGGAGGTGAGTTGTCAGGGTCAGCGGAAATCAGCTATCTGGAATTATTTGCGGATATTCCTTTGGAAATCGGCACGGTGATTTGCTATGACGGCGAAGAGGCGGAGGTAACAGAGTACGATGAGGATTTAGAGTTTTATTCGCTCCGGGTCATTACGGGCGGGAAGTTTTATTCTCAACAGGGTAATACAATAAACGTATATATAAAACTCAATCTCATAGTAACGCTGACGGCGACGGTAGAGCCTAAAAACGCAACGAATCAAGAAGTGGATTGGTCGGTGCAATGGTCTGAAAACGCGGCATTGAAAAATAATGCCGTAACGGACTATGTAACGGTAACGCCGATCAGCGACGGAAACCGAACGGCGAAGGTGACGTGCAAGCGCGCGTTCGGGAGCGATACGATTCTTATTATCGTGACGACGCGGGACGGGGGCTTTACGGCACAATGCTCGGCAACGTTTAAAGGGGCGCCCATACGAGTAACGGGCGTAACGTTAGACGATACGCTGGAGTTTTGAAAGGAGGTGAGAAATGACAAGCAAAGCTAAAATGACGGCAGGGAAAATCATATCCCTTGCTGTGGTATTATTGCTCATCATAGCGGCGGTCGGGTTTGCCGCGTATTTTTCGAACGGATTTACGAGCGAGTTCAAGACCTTTTACGTCGAGTGCAACGGCGAAAAGATACTTAACGATAAAGACTATTACGAAATGAGCGCAAACGAGGAATACTGCTTCGACGTAAAATATCTGTTCGACGTGGGAAATAAAGAAAACAAATTAGGCTATCACGTCAAGATATTGCCCCATACGACCAAGGAAACGAATTTTGATTTCACGGCGGACGGAAAGACGTATAACTACGGCGCGGAAGGCGAGCTTACGCAAGCGTTTGAAATAGAGCAGGCGGACGAGTATTTCACATTGAAGGCAACAAAGACGGTCAAAGGCGTTTTGGAAACACTGTATCCGAATAAAACGATAATCGTTCCCGAGCTGAAAAGCAAAACGCCGTATTTCGCGTTGGTTGTGAGCAGCGAAGATTACAGCGCGGAGATCACAATAGCGTTTGTGTCGGTGGTAGCCGTGACGGGGGTCACGCTTGATCCCGACCACATTGTTTTCGGCGCGTTTGACGGCTCGGAAGGAGGGTGAGATGAAGAAAAACAAATTCATGGAAACCCGAATCGGAAAATTGGTTTGTATGATAGCGGTAATGTTTCTCGCGGTAGTCACGGTCATGAGCGGGCAGGTACGCCTGTCCGCTCATGCGGAAACCGCTAACGAATTTGATAAAACAGACGTATTAGAGGATTTAGAGGCTGCTACGATAGACGACAAGGCGTTTTCACTGGAAGATTACGCTTTTAACGAAAAAGAACAGACCGCTGTATTGTTGCTGGCGGAATACTGTTACAGTTTTTACGAGAACAAACAAGGCAATTACGGACTGTATCTGTACGTGTGGAATCCGCGAGGGCTCGCGTTCGACGCGACGGCGTCGAGGAACACGGCGGAGCTGTCGTTTGGGGATGGCGAGGAATACCGTAAATATCCGTTGCGGTATTTAAGCCGAAGCGAGAAACGCGGCTATGAAGGGCTGTTCTATAAATATAAAATCGAATTGACGGCGGAGGAACGCTCGAAATTGCTGAAATCGCTCAACAGCTCGAAGCGGGTGTATCATGTGAGCGGCATAGAATTATTGACGCAAGGGGAAACTTCCCCGCACGATTACGAAGTGAACGCGGTTTACGAATACACGGGCTATGCCAAAGGCTACGGCTCAAACGAGAACGACGACTCGTTGACTTATACGAAATACAAAGGCGAGGTGTTTACAATCACGGAAAACGGTTTGAAGCAGACCTTTTACCGTCCCGCAGGCTCGAACGGGAAAAACAGCTATACGCAGGATACTTTGCAAACCGTATATTTTGCCGTCCCAAATAGACTATTTGAACAGTACGGCGTGATCTCGGAGCTTCGCGCGGAATGGCTGAAAGCGAAAACGGCGTGGGGCATGGTAACGGGTACGGAGGAATACTATAAGGCATTTTTGGAGTGCGTGGGGTATTCGACGAAAAACACTTCACCGCTTTGGGGCACGAATAAACTTCCGTTTACGGATTACGGGTTATATGCGCCCTCCACGGCGGACAAGGAAGGTTTTGCGTTCAACTGCAACGTTTCAAGCGCGCAAAATATCCCGTATCTCGCGTATGTGCTGCCTACGGATGAATGGGGCAAGGACAAAGCGGACGAGTACGTGGTTTCCTGGCAACAGATAAACGAATGGATGAAAGGCTATCACGATACATACGACAAGCCGAAATCTTATATCACGCCGAAACCTGACGGCGCGCCTTCGGGCTGGGTGCCGTCGAGCTGGACGTTCCGGCCGCCGTATAACGGGGAATACCTGGAAGCGGACGGCGTGATATATGCGTATAGTCGGGCTTTGTTCGAGCGCTGGGACGAAAAAAAGACGGTCGTGGATATTCCGCGGGATAAAAAATTGTCCTTAACGAGCGAAAAAATCTCTCAAAGCTGGTGGCAAAAAATGTTCGGCGGCTCGGGGGTCGTATCCTCGACGACGTTCGACGATATAGAAGCGATACACTTAGTGGAGGCGAGCGATTTCAAAGCGAGCAAGCAGCTCACCTGCGACGGACTGTATATCTCGTTAAGCGATTACGACGATTTCAAGAAATTTTATGATACGGCTACGAAACAGGACGAAACGGTGGTGTTATTACGGTTTGACGTAGGCGAGTATTCCGCGCTGGAAGCGAGCGAGGGGATACCCTATGACGGGAACGGGGTATTGCAGGGCATAAAGACGGGGGATACGAACGCGCGGCTGTTTCAGATGAACGTGTATCTCGGCTTCGACATCATTTCCCTGACTTTCGATAACGGCGAAGAAACGTTTGTGATTCCCGTGGTTTCCGATCCGATCGACGCGGGCGGAGCTTCCACGGGCGCGCTGCATACAAACTCGGATAAAGATAATCGGAAACTGTTTTTCTCGCTGTTGATCCTCGTGATACTATTGATCTTTTTGCAGCTGACGGGGATATTGCCGGGGATAGTGCGTTTGATATTCTGGCTGATTGAGTTACCGTTTCGGGCGATAGCTTGGGTATTCAAGAGCATAGGACAGGCGGTCAAAAAGAAAAAAGGAGGATAAAGAAAGAATGGCAACAACCCTGAAACGCATTCTCGCGGTGGTTGCCTTGATAGCGGTTGTCTTTACGGTCGGTTTCCTGGTCTTTACGGGAAACCGGCTCGGCCGCTATCCGAACGCAAGAGAAGACTTTGAAAACAAGACGTATTTATCCGACGACGGGAACAGGGTAGCGTTTAAGGCGGATAATACGGTATATTATACCGTAGGAGAGAATCAGGTTAAACTAACGATAACGGACTATAAAGACGGCGTGATTTATTTGGAAAAGGACGAAGCAAGCTATATGTTCGTTGCAATCGGCGGCGATACGCTCTACGACGCGCAGGAAAAGGAGTTCTTTTATAGGAGGGACGGCGCATGAACGGGAAAAGAAAATGCGTATATATCGCACTGACGGTGGTATTGACCGCCGTGTTTCTCTTAATCGGCGTACTCGTCTTTGAAAAATCGTATTTAAGGATATGGGAAGCGTGCAAGGATTTGGGCAACTCGGCAAAGTATTATTTTTGTGAAATCTTCGGCATCGAGCATAGCACGAACGTAACGGTGGGGAATAATTCAAACGTAATAGAGGGCGGGGGAGAATCGATAATGCCCGATACCCCGCAGGAGTTTGGCACAAAAGCGTGGATTTATTTGAAACTGTTGATAAACGGAAAGAATATAACGGCATGGACGGAATTAATAGGGCAAAAAACAACGACGGCGGCGCGTTTTTTGGCGTTGGCGATTCCGTTTTTTCTGCTGCTGGGTTTTGCGGTCAAGAAGCTGTACGGACGGCGCAATACGAAACACAACCGCGATACGCTGCCGCTTAAAATCTTTAAGAGGGTTTCCGCCGTTACCTATCAGCCGTTAAAACGATTTATCATAGGTTATATAGAATTTTTGAAAAATTATGAAACAATCGTAAAGGCGTGGCTGATCCTTTGGACGTTCCATTTGAATTTAGCGACGATTGTCATAGAATTTATTGCCTATTATCTGTATTTCGCGGTGTCGTATAAATTAAGTACCGTATATGTGCAGATTTGTAAGTTGGTCGTGGATTTACAGGTAGTATTGAAACATTTTCCGTGGTGGAGCCTGGGCGGAGTCGGTTGGATTCTGTTTTGCCGCTGGCGGGAAAAACTCGCTGCGGGGCTATTGCGGCACAACGAAGCGAGAAATTGCGGGTTTATCAAGGAGTTGCCGATCGTCATCATGATTTGCGGGAGCATGGGCAAAAAGAAAACGACGGCGGGGACGGACATGGCGTTGTCGCAAACGGTGATGCTCCGTCAGGAAGCGTTCAGCCGGCTGCAAAAGACGGACATGAAATTCCCGTTCTTTCCCTGGATTTGCTTTGAGGATGATATAAAGGCGAACATGGAAAGCGGGCGCGTTTATAATCTGGCGTCGATAAAGACCTGGATAGCCGAAAAGCAGAAAGCATACGACTCGCATCACAGCGACAAAGTAATTTTGTACGGCTATGAAAGTAAAAAATACGGGCTGTATTACGACGATTGCTTAAAGCGGCAATATATTTTCGAGGTATTGGAAACGTATGCGAAGCTCTATTTCATTTACGTCATTGAAAGCAGTCTTTTAGTGGCGAATTATTCCATACGCGAGGACGATATTTTATTGAACGCGGGAAACTTTCCGCTCCGGAGCTACGATTTCTTTCCGAAAAAGCCTGCCGCGCAGTCGAGGTACGCGCATATCCTGGATTTCGACGTGTTGCGTCTGGGTAAGAAAGTGATAGCGAACAATCCGAAAGCGGGGAGCTTCGAGTTCGGCGTGGTAGTGATTACGGAAGTCGGAAAGGAACGAAAAAACAATCTGGAGCTGACCGACGTGAAGGGAAAAGCCAAAGAAACGAACCAGAAGAACGATTTATTCAACGTGTGGCTGAAAATGTGCAGGCACGCGGCGACGGTGGATAACTTTCCGTTTATCAAGGTCATTACGGACGAACAGCGGGCGGAGAGTTGGGGCGCGGACGCGCGGGATTTGTGCGATATTTTAACCATTGTGGGTTCCGGAAAGCCGAAGCTGGCTTTGCCGTTCTATACCATAGAGGATATGATCGCGTGCATCGCGTTTTCAAGGTTTATGCGGTTGTATTATGATTTCCGATATCGGCGCGGGGACAATACGCTGCTTGTCTATTTATTGAAAAGCGTCGTGGGCTGGATTTATAAGAGGAACGAGCGGCTTTATAACCGTTTCGGATATAGCGTGTTATCCATAGAAAAGGAACGGGGAACGCAGGACGGGAAGATAGAAAAGAAACGGTATTATTTGGCGGACTATAAGATTTACAGGGACAGATTTTCAACGGATTGTTTTTCGGATTATTTCAACGATTTGGCATTAAAAACGAAAGTGGGGTTAAGGGATTATTTAAAGTACAGGACGTCAAAAGCAAGCGTAGAGGAACTGAAAGCGCAGAACAGCTATTTCATCAACGGATTGTATGGAAACGCCGAAAATAGTCGCGGAGAGGGACGCTCGGCGTAAAAAATAAAAAACCGCGGCGTGTAACCGCGGTTGAGATATGTGATATTGAAGTCAAACGAGATGCAATTCTTGCAACAGACGCTCCACCCAATCGACTTGGGAACCCGTATGTTCGAGTTTGCCGTTGATGATTGTCGCAACGGATATCATGGATATCGTGTTATCATAAATAATGACGGTATCGCAAAGCGGGTAAATTTTAAGGAGATTTTCTTTTGATTTGATAAATCTTCGTTCGATAGTTTCGCCGGTAACACCGTGTCCGCCCAACTCGATGCGTTTTCTTACCCGTTCTTTGGCGATTTCGGGGGATTCCACACCGACATAACGCAGGTGTATAGAATAGCCGAGTTCTTTCGCTTGGCTAATGGTTCTTAAAATGGTGATGCCGCTCAACGTGGTTTCCTGATTAAAGGAAAGACCTTTTTCCAAACAGTCTTTTTGCAATCGCAAGAGTTGTTTCCCCGCGAGAATCTGTGCGTTGGAATCCGCCCAATCGAGTCCGAGCGAGTGCAGAATTTCGTCCGAGTTCAAGCGTATGCCGAGATTGTCTTCCGCTTCCGTGGAAAACAGCGTGCTTTTGCCTGCGCCGTTTACGCCGGCAAAGATAGTAAACTTTTTAATACTTTTCATGGGCGATTACTTCTTGTTGCTTTTTACCGAGAAGATAATTATACATTTGCGTATAAAAATCCTTTTCCTCCTGCGTTTTTGCCGAGGAAATCAGGGTAAGATATTCGTCTGCGCTGATGGTCCTGTTTTTGTCGTTAAGCAAAGTATTCGCCGTAGTTTGCAATAATTCGATACGATTCATAGCGTTGCACCTCGTTTTCAATATCAGTATAGCAAAAAAAAATAGAAATGTCAATAGTGACGAATATAAAAAAACGAGGAGGTAGGTATGTGGTACGAGGAAACGAAAATCTACCACGACGGGAGCCATTATATAGCAATCCCGCACACCACGAACCCCAGACCCCGCAGACCGCGCCCGAAAGAAACGGAAATCGAGGTGGTGGAAGAAATAGAACCGCCGCAACAAAATATGATTGTCCCAGAGATTGGCAGCATGCCTGTTGCGGCTGAAAATGAGGCCCGTGGAGAAGTTGTCGAACCGATAGAAAACCCACCGCCACGGGCGAAAGAAACGCCTAAAACAACTCGCAAAATGACGAGGAAAGAACTGTTTAATACAATCTATGACGATACCAGGTATGTAACGAAAAAAGAACAAAAGGAAAAATTGATTGCGGGTATGCGACCGTACTTCCGAAACGAGCAGGCGACGGCGGACTACGTGGAAGCGCAGCTACGAAGAAAAAAGCGGAATTTGATTTGTCGGCGGATAAGGTTTACGAGAAAAGCGAATTTGCAGGAATTTAATTATTTCGTGACGTTTACCTATGACGGCAAAATCCACACGGAAGAAAGTTTTAAGCGGGGACTAACGAAGTGCCTGCAAAATTTGCATACCCGCAAGGGCTGGAAATATATGGGCGTATGGGAACGCTCACCAAAAAAGAAACGATTGCATTTTCACGGGCTGCTATATATCCCCGACGGCATGATGGTTGGGGAATTATTTGAAAAAAACGATTATAATCTGAATAGCCATAGACGGCAAATTACGGTGCAAAATACTTTTTTCAATAAAAAGTTCGGGAGATGCGATTTTGAAGTGATAGAGCATAAAAACGGCTTGGGAAGTGCGATGGCGTATATCATGAAGTACATAGAAAAATCGGGCGAGAAAATTGTGTATTCTCGCGGACTGCCGCAGTTTTTTATCTCAGACATTATGGACGACGACGTGGTGACGACTATCGGCATGGAGGATAAAAAGTTATTGTTATTCGACGACTTTACGTGTTTTGACGAAGGCGAGCTGGTCGGCAAGGTGGGCGCGGAAACGATAAAGCGTCTGCGCACTTCTAACTGACGGAAACTCCGAATGTAAAAATACGGCTTAAAAAACGAAACTTCGCGTAACGGAAAAAGCGGGGCGGACGCCAAGCGGCTCAGCGGCGACGCCCCGCCGTTATCGCGTCGATTTTTCCGTATTTCAGTCGGTTCGGTCAGTTAAGAGGCGTGTGCTTGTCGTGGCGGCGCGCAGCGCCGCCACTTGTATCAAGACAAGCACACGCCTAACACTCGTATATAATAAAAGCAAGCAAAAAACAGCGATAAACAAGAGATTCTTTTTGATAACGATTTTTCAGCTTTTGCGTAGGTTGAAAAAATGTTGTATAATGAACATAGATTCTGTGTTTTGTTGCCGTAACACTTAACGTTTATCGTTTGAATTGAGCTTACAGCCACAGCGTTTATGTTTAATTGTTTATAAGTTAGTTAACACTTGTTGTTTTATATTAGACGAGAATACAAGACAAAACGATATGTGGAGCTATACACAGAACAAAGGAGAAAGCATGGTTTATGTAGGAATTGACGTGGCGAAAGATTTTCATGAGTGTGCGATTCTTTCACAGGACAAGGAAGTTTTATTGGCTCCATTTTCCTTTTCTAATACGAAAGAGGGATTTGTTTACCTAAAAGAGATGATTAATCTTGCCGGTAATGCCGATCCTTTGAATGTAAAGATAGGACTTGAGGCGACGGGGCATTATTCTGTTGCATTGCTTTCTTTTTTGGAGCATAATGGCTGGAGGATAATATACTTAAATCCCTTGTCGGTAGCTAATGCAAAAAAGGCAAGAAGTTTACGTAGGACCAAAACGGACAAAAGCGATGCTTTGTATATAGCAGAATTGATTATAGCTGAAAGATTACGAGCATACACAGCTTCTTCTCCGGATATCCTTGCATTAAAATCGTTGACGAGGGCGAGGTATCGTTTAAGTAAAGAACTACAGATCATCAAAGGTAGAATAAAAAGGTCGATACATCTACTGTTTCCGGAATTGCCGGATCTATTTGTCAATCTTTACCGAAAAGCCGTGTTGAATGTATTAAAAAAATATCCGAGTGCGGAAGATGTTTCAAAAGCAAATTTAACAGTGCTGACAAATTTGTTGAAAAGCAATTCGCATGGCGTATTTGGAAAAACTAAAGCAAAACAATTAAAGGAAAGGGCGAAAAATTCTATAGCGACCTATTCCCCCGGCGATGCCTTGGAATTGAAATTATTGGCAGAGCGAATTTTATTTATGCACGAACAAAGAGCGACAATAGACGAGGAAGTGGAGAGGATTATGAGAGAGATAAATTCTCCGATAACTACAATTCCGGGGATCGGAAATATAACGGGAGCGGCAATTCTTTCTGAAATCGGGGATATTTCGAGGTTTGATACGTCTTCGAAGTTACAAGCTTTTACAGGAACAGATCCTTGTGTTTATCAATCGGGAAAGTTTAATGCGAATAACACGCCTATGGTAAAACGCGGCTCCTCCTATCTGCGTCATTCTCTCTATTTAGCTACGTGTATGGCAAGCATGACGAGTCCGACATTTTCCTCCTATGTAGCCAAAAAGAAAGAGCAAGGGAAACATTATTATGTGGCAATAGGTCACGCTATGAAAAAAATGATACGAATTATTTTCCATGTATTAAAAACAGGGAAGTCATTTGTTGAATTATCCGCTTAAAGTTAAAAAACAGATAAATCAGGACGGTTTTATGGACCGTCCAGGGTTATGTTGGACTTTTTTAGTCGGAATAACAAAATTTATAATTTTTTTGAAAACCGCTTTATTTTACTTGACTGTTATAGTTAGCTCATTTGTACTTTTTTCAATAAAAAAGGGGAGCAAAAGCTCCCCAGGAAAGATAGAAATGTGATTAAAATTAAAGTCTATTTTTACGTCCGTCAAAGTCTATAATTGCGTTGCGGATATCATAAAAATAGTGTCCCCATGACCACGAGTAATCGCCGTTGTTTTCCCGTGAAACATCGCGGACGGTGATGAATAATCCGTTTTTATGGTCTATCAATAGCGCGATATTGCCGCGTTTGCTTTCCGCAAAGCACAGGCAGGTAAGTTGCATATCCTGATTGGTAAAAGTAAATCCTGTTTTCATGAAAAAGCTCCTTTAAGCGTAATGTTCGAACTGTCTGAAGCGCATATACTGCATGAGGAACGCGGGTGTCTTCCAAACGTCCCAGGTTTCGCGGGTGAGGGAATTTTCGTGTTTTACAATCGCGGGAACGCCTGCGAGGGAGAGTTGCAGATAGGTCATGTGTACGCAGCGGATATCGATATCCTCGCCAAGCATGAAACAGTTGTGGGCATAGTTGAACTGATACTCCTTGCCGAGAGTTTCCAAAGCCGCGACAAGCATTCCGCCCGCGCCGCAGGTCGGATCGTTGATTGTTATGATTTCATTGTCCCGTTGTTTCTGACGCACGATAGACTCATCTATACTTACTTTCGCGCAAAAGCTGGAAATGTGATAAGGCGTAAAAAACTGTCCGTTGTGTTTGTTGCCCATATCCGTTTGCATAAACAATTCACCGAGCCAGTCGTTAAAAGTACCGTTGTCATAGACGACGGAAGTGAGAAGCGCGTAAATTTTAGCGAATGCCTCAGCCATTAATTCTCGCTCTTTTGGCTCGTAGGCGTGCATGATTTGTTTGTAGCGTTCTTCGCGTTGTTCGGCTTTGTGAAAATCGAATTGATTGGAAACGGCAATCGCGCCGCATTCGAAGGTATCGCTCAAAAACTTATTCGGATTGACCCGATGAGAGGCTTGAATGACAAGCTTTATAATTTCTTTGACATCGGGGATTTTATAGGGACAAAGATTTGTTTGATCGAGAACGACGGATTTTTTACATTCGTCTGGTATGGGCTTGAATGCAGTTCCGGCTTTGATTTGGGTATGATCTAAAGTGAAATCGAAAAAGAAAAAGTGATCGTCGGTCATAATCAGCCTCCGATGAGGATAAAGTCATGTAAAAAGAGCCTATATCCGCGAAACCGGATATAGGCGCCGTCATAAGAACCCTGGATTTTTAATTTGTGGTAGCGTTTCTTGGCAGACCAGGCGCCCGAAACGCAATAGAGATAATTGTCGATGCCGTATTCGATACATTTTGCTTCTAAGCCGTCAAAGCCGCTGTAATACGCGACGGAAGAATTGGAAAGACAGATTTCTTTTTTCGTCATTTTGTCGCCTCTGCTTTATCGGGAATGTAAATTTTGTTTCTGACCTGAACGGCGCGGTAGGTTTTCCCGTTAATCTCGTAAGAAAGAGCTTGCGGCTGACCGTTGCCGCAGGCGCGTAAAACGATATGCTCTCTATCCGCTTGTATGCGGGGCAGGTCGCCGTCGAGAAACTTGTCGTCGGCGCTGACTTCGATTATCTTAAAACCCTTTGTAATCAGAAACGAGCTGAATTTCCAAAGCTTATCGAATTTGCCGAAGCTGTCGAGAATGGCAGAGATATTCTCGGCGGGGTGGTAAGCGGTGATTCTGAAATAGTTATTCATAAGGATTCTCCTTTTTAAGCAATAATTTTTTGAACAACGGAATTGGCGTAAGGCAGCCATTTGTGATTGACGAAATCGACAATTTTGCCGTTCGGCGGCAGGTCTTTATTGCCATAACATTGCAGGACTTTATGTGCGGTAAGCGAGTATTCGAGCGTGACGAGCGGTATATCGGGTTTGTTTCTATCTCGGACGAAGAAAATAAGCGATTCTTCGCGGATCATTTTTTGGTCGTAATTCATCCTTCCGACGCAGTGGTGTAAAATCGTACCCTCGCGGATCAAATCGGCAGGCGAGCGGGGAATAAGAACGACGAACGCGCTTTTCTTTTCGTACTGTAAAGGCATATATTTCCCCGCGACGATAGAAAACTTCTCATACAGTTCTTTGCGCTGCTCTTCGTCTTGCATTGCCTTTGCGGTGGCGTATTCGTCGATACGGATATCGTGCCAGCGTTTGAAATCGTGCGGGAAACGGTTTTTCGGCAAATCCATATCGAGATTGAGATATTGGCAGGCTTTGAAATAGTCTATATAACTGTTCATGTGGGTCTGCTGATTGATGACATATCGATAAATTTCGTCATAGCCGTTCCCGACCATAGTTTTGAATTTATAAAAATCCCCGCGTTTGTCCTTGATAGAAAGTTCCTGACAAAGCTGTTCGTGGGAGAGGGAAGTATGCTTTCTGTAAGCGCGCAGGATCGCAGGGATATAAAAAGAACGATCATTCAGTTCCCGTCTGTTTTTAAGGAGCCATTTACAGAACGCTTTATCCTTACCGACTTTTCGTAAGATCGTCACCCGTTCGGCGTATTGGTTTAACCCGAATTTTAAGAGGTACTCCGCCTGCGGGTATTTCTCGTAAACCCGTAAATAACGGATAATATCTTTGCCCGTATAGAGCTGATAGGCGCTGTAACGATACTTAGGAAGTTTTGAAATGATTTCCATGTTGATAACGGGCGCGTAAGGATCGAAGTATTTATTGTCCGCCCAGCCCCAGTCAGGGTGTTCATACCATTTACGATATGTCTGCAAGCCCTGCTCGTACCAGCCGACCAGAAATCCCATGCCTGCGTAATAACAGTGTTCCATATCTTTAACATAACATTTTTCTGTATGGACGCCATGAACGGCGACCTGTTTGCAATACCATTGTTTTCGGTAGTTTTTCACGGCTACGGTTATTTTCACAAGTTCTTTGTGCCAGATGGCAAGATAGGCATAAAAACGAAAGTGTCCCTTTTGCTGGGGGCAGCATTGTTGATCCTTACGCCGTATCTTTTCAAGGATATATTTAGGGATAGGTTTGATGTCTTTTTCTGTCATTTCTATCACCTCACTGTAAATCCAATTCGTCGCCTAAAATCTCATAGAGTTTAGCGAGCGTGACCGGCTCAAAAGCTTTCATGGCGTCCATTTCGGTTTGCAGCTCGTCGTCGGGTTCGTCTTCCGAAGCGGGAGCGTCTGCGGAAACAGGCGGGAGCAGCTCGCCCGTTTCTTCGTCAATCTTCACATTCGGCTGCTGAATGCGTATCTCGTCGGATTTTTCGACGATGGCGAGCTTATAACCTTTTTCGAGTAGTTTCGAAATATACACGTCGGAAGAATGAACGGGAAAGCCGACCATAGGCACGCGAGATTCAAGACCACAATCCCGCCCCGTTAAAGTCAAAGCCAGTTCTTCGGCAATTTTGACGGCACTTTCGCCTAAAATTTCATAAAAATCGCCGTGCCGCCAGACAATCACCGCGTCGGGATATTGGGCTTGTATTTTCATATACCGTTGATACAGGGGCGAGCTTTGCGGCTGTACGGCGGGCGTGGGGGCAGGTATTTCTTTCTCGGGTAAAGGAGCGGGAGCTTCCGGAGGAGCTTCGGATAAAGTTTCCTCTGTTTCGGGTAACGGCTCGTCCTCGTCTTCGTCGTCCGTTTCGTCGGGCTCGTCCTCCGTATCCGTTTCGGAAATTTCGTTTTGCTGTTCCATAAGCTCAAATAAGGACATTTGCGGCTTAGGCTTCTTCTCGGACGGAATAGGAGAAACGATGGGGGCAGGACTGCGCGTAACGCTGGTTTGCGCGGGCTTATATACCGTGCCGTCCTCATTATATAGCGTACCTTCGATGCTTTCTTCTTCGAAATAATGGATCGCCCAGCCGTAAACGACGGGATCTTCTACGAACGCGTTATCTTTGCTTTTATTTGCTTGTTTTTTGGCTTGCTCGAAGGCAAAACGCATAAACCCGTCCATGTCTTTTTTATTGATGACCGTTTTACCGTCTTTTTGGATTTTTACGCCGTGATTGATTTTGTCCGCAAGCGTTGCGCTTGCGGACTTTTCGAGGTGTTCTTTCACGAGCTGTTGTGCGGGCGTGTTGGCTTTGAGATTTAAGATGGGCATATCAATAATCCTCCGTGTGTTTGAGATATTCTTTTCGGGCTTTGTTCATAATCGAGTTCTCCTTGAAATCAAAGTTCTTCGTCGAGAAATTCTAAAAATTCCTCGGTCAAAAGCTTGTTGCCGTAATAGTTCGTAAAGAGCCTTGCGACGGTTTCGCCGTCTAATTCGGTGAGCATATCCCAGATTTTGATTTGTAATTCCGACATTTGTAATCCTCCTAAGGTTATTTTTTTACTATCCCGTAAACGTCGTCGGCGTAATATTCGCCAGTAAACCAATTAAAAATCGCGGTGCATTTGACGCCGCGATATTCTACGATATAATAGGGCTGGTTTGGAGCGTCTATCTTTTCAAGTACGGTGATTTCGTCCTTTTTTCCTTGCAAAGAGTTTATGTGCGCTTGCGTAGTAAACGGTTTCATTTTCTGATTGCCTCCCGATATTCCATATCTTTGTAATAGTTCGTATCTTCTTTGAGGATTTGAGTGATTTCGGGCATAATGGTTTCTTTGGTTTTACCGATACAGCAGAGTAAAAGTAAATTGGTGTTACAGCCTAAAATTTGTCTGAATACATAGTCGATAAGGTTGCGTATGTCTTCATCTTCTTGTCCGTTCGTGCGGTTGATACAGTAAACGGCGGTTAAAATGGGTTGTAATTCTTTCAGATTTTTCATGAATTTATCTCCTGATTGTTTATTGTTTTGTGAAAAAACTTGTTGTTCTCGCAAGAGCTGTCGTCGCAATTTTTACAATCCCCGTTACAGCGGTTTGCTCTGTCGCAATCCTCATAATGCTGACAAGCCATGCAATATTTTTTACTGTCACGTTTACAAATAAAACTCATTTTAATACCTCCTTATGCCGCTGCCGAACAGTGATCGAGTACCAGCCTTCTCAAAGACAGGTATTCATAATAGTCGTCAACCGTAACGCTGATTTCTTTGTACTCGTAATCTACGTCATAGTCGAGCACTTTGCAAAGGAATTTTGCGATAAACTCCAAGGCTTTTTCAACCTCGAAGATGTCTTCGAGGTTAAATACGGTAACGATTAAATTACCCGTGAAATTGTTAGATACGAAATCGATTTTCATAGCTGAAAACCTCCTGATATATTTTATTTTGCCTTTCGGCAAAGGACAAGGAGCATAGTTCGGTAACTTTCGGGGTAACTCAAAGGAACGCGGGCAAAGGTCAACGAGAAAGGAGAAAATTTTGCTTTGAAAAAAGGACGTTTAAGAGTTTTAAGCAAAAATTTATCCCGTTGAGCTTTGCGAGAACTGTGCTACGCTCGTCCGAAGCGAAAGGGAAAATATATCAGAAAATCAAAAAGGGTTTTGTCGCCAGATTCCTGCTTGTATCTGCTGTAAAGTGATAAGACGAATTTCCTAGGACGGATTAATCAGCAGATGCCCGTCGTCATGGGAATAAGTCAGCTGCCGTTTCTTTCTATATTCGACTTATTAAGAGGGAAAATTACGAAATGGAAATTCTGTTTGTTAAAGAGATATTAAAATAACCTTTAATTAAATTGGATATTTTGAAATATTTTCCTTTTTTTACTAAAATTATGTTGATATAATGAATTAGATGTGATACAATAAAATTGAGAAAATTTATCCTGTCAGGGATTGGAGTTTTTTACTTTATAGGCAATCATTACTTATTGTAAAGATCAAGAGTTGGGAATAGATAAACAATAAGATTAATTACAGAGGAGAAATAGAAAATGGCAATACCTAAAGTTTTTATAAGTTCGACTTACTATGATTTAAAACAAGAAAGGGATAATATTGCTCGTTTTATAAAAGATTTAGGATATGAGCCTATTATGCACGAGCGTGCCGGAGTAACCTATACTCAAAACGAGCCGTTGGAAAAAGATTGTTATAATGAAATAGAAAATTGTGAAATTTTAGTATGCATAATAGGCAATCATTTTGGATCTCAATCGCTTGGAAATGATTATTCTATTACGATGAATGAATTAAAATCGGCAATGAAAGATCGAAAAAAAATTTTTATATTCATAGCAAAAGATGTATTTGTGGAAAATGAAACTTATTTGAAAAATAGAGATAATGCTTTTATTCCTGCTTTTGCTGATGATATTAAAATCCATGAATTTGTGGCAGAATTAAAAGCAACAGTAAAGAATAATCCTATTGTTGCTTTTGATAATACAAATGATATTACTGCTGCACTCAGAAATCAATTTGCTGGAATGTTTCAAAGACTTTTAACAAATGAAGCAACTTTAACAAATACTAAAACAGTTTATGACTTGAAAGAATCTGCGGATGAAATAAAGAAAGCGGTAATGAGTTTTAATGAAGAAAAAGAAAATTTTTTCAAAAAATTCGATAGTTCTATTTTTGCAAAGAATATGATTCTACAGCGGATTGAAAAATATATCGGTTTACATAAATCTAGTTTTTTTGCGGGAAATATAGAGGCTTTGGATGAGTTTATGGTTGTTTTAGGATTTGAAGTAGAGAGTAATAATTCTGATTGGGCTAGATGTTATGAAAAAAAATATGCAACAAAAATCCAAACATTACGATTAAAAAGAGCACTTTTTGATGAAAATGCAATGATTAAAGATATTAGAGAAACAAGATTATTAGATGATTATATAAAATGGGATGAAAAAAATATAAAAAAGCCATCATTAAATTTTGATGATGACGATAGTGATATTCCTTTTTAAAATATAGAAATCCATGGGAGTATATATTTTTTAGAAAAATTTTTTCTATTCGATTACGGTAAAGCCGTATTCGATTACGGACTTTTTGTGGAACGCAACCCGTTTTGTCCAGTCCACCCAGCGACCATTGGTATATCTCGAAAGCTCGACCGTTTCCCCCGGCTGATAATATTCCCCTTGAAAGGTATCGGGGAGCGTAACGCGGATTGTTTTTGCCGTGTCCAGCAAGCTGGCAAGTTTCTGTCCTTTACGTTTTTGCTCTATGGCCGCATAACAGTTTTTCCGCCATTCTTTCGCGTATGCGTTGTCGGTAGGGGAAAGAAGTTTCAAAATCCCGATGGGACAATCATAGTATCCCGGTCCCATGGTTTCGTCCATATCTTTATAGCCGAACTCGCGGCCGTCCGTGGCAGTCAATACGACCAAAGCCCAGACTTCATTACTGTCCGTCGATTTCATGGCGGCGTAGTAAACGTTGTCCACCATACTGTCTTTTAAGATTGTTGCCCAAGACGGCTGTTTGCCAAATTCTGCGCGGCATTCTGCCAAACGGTCTATTTTATTGTTTTTGTAATATGTAGCCTGATAATATGTCCAGCCCATTTTTAGTTACCTCAATTTTTTTTTCATTCGATCACGGTAAAATCGTATTCGCAAACGTCGCCGTTGCTGAAGGTTAATTTCTTGATTGGTTCAAGCCATGTTTCTTTATCATATTTAATAAGTAACAGGGTTTCGCCCGGTTGATAATTTGTTCCGTTATAATCGTCTGGCAGAATAACGTGGATCTGTTTTGCCATATCAAGTCTTTTGCCGAAAACTTTTTTCCGTAGCTGTCGTTCGTGATATTGATAACAGCGTTTTCGCCATTCGTGGGCGTGTTTATTGTCGGTGGGAGAGAGCCGTTTGAGAACAAATTTAGGACAGAAACAGAAATATGGATAAGGACAGTTCGTTTCATTCATAGCATTGTAGAAAAAGTCTTTGTCATTTACATGAGTATTAACGATAAGCGCCCAAATTCTTCCCGTTTTTGTAGATTGCATGGCAGCATAATAAACGTTGTCAATCATAGCGTCTTTTACGATTGTTGCCCATTTAGGGCGATTTCCGAATTTGGCTCTGCATTCTGCAAGCCTGTCGATTTCATCTGTATCGTTGGAAACGTTAGAATTATTGATAGTCCATTTCATTTCAGTCATTGTACTTACCTCAATTCACATACTTGAACCATACTGAATAATCGATCTCGATATAGTCGTTGTTGTCGTTATGATATACTTGACAAAAGAATGGCGGATTAACCACGAACACGCTATGATAGAAATTGAGATGCGTGTTCATAAAAGTGCGGAGATCGTGGACGAACAGGAATTTAAACGGTTATACGATAAAAAACAAAAGCAATTTGTGGACAGAGAACTTCGCTATTTCATCGGAGGCGGTTGTGATGGGTTGGCGGATTTCGAAAAACGGTTAGTACGATATGCTGCCTTATCCGACGCGGAAAAAACTATTTTTCAAAAAAAGAACAGGCGTCTGTTTTCACGTAAACGCCCGATAAAGTTTGATAAAGAGTTCGCGAAGAAACGGTTTGAAACGGAATATAATAAGAGAATGACGATTGCCGAAGAATTGCCGCAAGAGATATTAAACGAAATTTCAGACTTGCGTGTTTTTTGTTTGGGATACGTAACGCCGACGGTACGGGATAAGGTCTGCCGCTACTGTCAACAAAAAAGTCGTGAGGTGAGAAGTCAATTTAAAGTAGCGTTAAAGCAAACGAAAGAAGTTCGGGAAACATTGAAAACATGGTCGAATTTTTGTTATTGGAATCGGATAATTTTGGCGATACGAGAGGAAAAGAAGTGTATTTATTTGGATATGGATAATGAAATATATTTTGAAGAGAATACAACGTTAGTAATAAGTAACGGAAAGATTTTGGAGCAGGAAGAGCAGGTGTACCCTTACAAAAAGAATGTGTACGCCTCGCCATATACTGGCATCATAGAAACGGAACTGCATCGAGCAGGTGAGCTGTATGAAGTCCACTTTCTTTTGCGAAACGTAGATAGCACAGGAAATGAAAAAATTTGGTATCTGACGATTGCGGGAACAAATGTAGAGGTTGAAACAAAAAAGTAAAAGATAATTTTTAATAGGTCAGAACTTAGAAATTTTATAAAAATACATAGCGAAAATTTATGTGGAAAAGAAAAACGAATAGAAATCAAGAGTGTAAAATTTACACTCGATTTACACTCTTGATGATTTTTAGTTTGAAAAGTTTGTCTATTTTGAGTGTAAAATATACATAAAATATTCATTTTAGAAGAAATTATCTATAAAATCAGATAAAATATTCAAAAAGTTTATATATTTCATGCGGTTATGCGCCTCCGACGCCTTCGGTCCGGGTTCGAGCCCCGGCGGACACACCATCAAGAGACTACAAAAAAGATATTTAGCCCTGAAACCCCGCTGCCAGCGGGGTTTCAGCCCTCTCAAGGGGCTGGAAATTAGTATTCAATTCCGTAGATATAAAATGGGCTTTTTGCCTTACTGACGTGACTCGAACTCACACACAACTAAATAACAGCAAAATTTGGACGCATAGAGCAGAAAAACTCTATGCGTTTTTTGTTGTCCAAAATTCAAGAGGAGAAAGAAGACAGGATGAGAAAAGAAACTGATTTAGAAGAAGTAAAAAGGATCGCCTCTTTATTTTTATGGCTGCCCCCGCAGAAAACTAAGTTTTCGCCCGTGATTATAAAACACCCGTTCACGGACTGCGGAATGGTAGTTTTGCGTAACTCCCAGCAAGAACCCGAACCGGCGAATATCCTTGAAAGTGAGTCGGCGCTTAACTGTTGGCGGGAAGAAATAGGAAAGCAAATCAAGCAAGCCAAGTCTGTCCATGAGATCTATCCGTTGGTGACCAAGTCCTATACCTTTGCGTTTTTGAAACATACGGCAGACTACTTCTCCCAAAAAGACCTGTCCGAAATCCTTTCCGGGGCGTGGGTAAATACGGAGTGTCCGAACCTGGATCAAAACTTAAGCCAACTCCAAAAGCTGGCGTTATTTAAGGCGGCGGATCCGATATATCTGATGGACGCAAGCGAGCGAGAGAAGTTAGAGCGTTTAGAAGAAGAGGTAACGGTCTATCGCGGGGTGACGTCATGCAACGCGAAAAATATCCGAGCGTTGTCGTGGACACTGGACTATGAAACGGCGGACTGGTTTGCGCACAGATACCAAGCGGAAGGCAAGGTATATGAGGCAAGGATAAATAAGGAGCATATCTACGCCTTATTCAACGGCGCAGGGGAATGGGAGGTAATCGTGGATCCGAAATACCTAACCGAGTTACGGGAAGCGCCGAAGCAGGAAGAAGTACCGACGCTTACGCAATAAGAGATGTATAAGCCAGCAACAACTAAATAGATGATAAAAGCCGATTGTGAGAGCGGGAATTCCCGGGAAGAAACAATCGGCTTTTTTCATGCCCAAAAATCAAGACAAGCGAGGTAACCTATGAATTTTAGAAACGAAAAGCACAAGACACTCTTTCAAAGCACCGCCAAAGGCATGAACATGGAGGACAAAGAGCTGATGTGCAAGCTGTATCTTCTGACTGCGGATAGGAAACTATGGCAGATATCCAAACAGTGGGTGGACAAAAACCGAATCCCGCTGCAGCACATCCATCTGCGGGCAGGCGGGGCGGAATGCTATATTTTGCTCTGTTGCGCAAAAGATCTGACGCTGGGAACGAAACATTTGAGTATAGACGATCTTGCGGACAGGGAAGTGATTACGCCGCAGATGTTTGAAATCCTGTGTAACGCGATAGCAATCAGACGTTTTGGGCTCGATGCCATCCAATATCAAGGAAGGAGAGAAAAACGATGATTATACTGAAACTGAAAAATGCAGATCAGGAAACAAAAATCGACTTTCCGTGCCTTCATGAGCATATACGTTATCGACTTGAAGAAATAGGCTTGGACGGAGCGAATGCGCCGAAGGTATTGGTGCGTGAAGTAGAAGCGCCGCGTGCGCTTTCCTTTTTGGAAAGTACGTATGTGAACGTAGACGAAATAAACTATTTGGCGAACGAAATAGAGTCCCTTGGAGAGAAATATGCAGCAAAGCTGTACGCGATTGCGGAATATAAGGGCTATAAAGAACCGAAAGACCTGATCAACGCGAAGTTTAACCTGGACTGCTATATTATATCGACGGGAGAAAGGACGATATGATCATCCGCGCGGGGCTGAACGTTTTTCCGGAAGAAATAGAAGAGTCTGTAAAGACCTGCACGGGCGTGGAGGACTGCGTCGCTTACGGAAGGACGACGGAGGAGGGGATTACGGAGATAGGGTTAAAATATACGGGCGGCTGTGAACCCGCGGAACTGAAAAAACAGCTTGTAAAAAAACTGGACGCTCACATATTGCCGAGCGTTATCGAGCGGGTGGAAATGCTGGACCGGACGGTGAGTGGAAAGAAGGTGCGGAAATGAGGGAAGAAATTATAGAAATCGTGCGCAGTTACTGTGCATTGGAAGAAGATATAGGGCCTGAAAGCGAATTGAAACTGTTAAGTTTAGATAGTTTGTCCTTTGTAGCGGTTCTTGTGAAGCTGGAAGAGATGTTCGACATCGAATTTGAGATCGAAGAACTGACGCTTGAACGTTGGGAAACGTTGGAGGATTTGATAAAGGCGGTGGAGAGAAAGAGAAATGATGAAAAATAAGATCGACGGGGTAAAGCCGTTCAATGAATTTCTGTATAAGAGCTGCTATTATCATCAGCTGATGGCGGCGTTGGAGTGTTTTGGCATAGAGGCGAAAGAAGTACTTCTAAACGGATTTGTATTTATAAAGGAGAATTTCGAGACGAACCAAACGGGAATACTTTCGGAACGGGAATTTGAAAAGCGATTCGGATATAAAAACAAAAAATCCGATCTTGGAAAAAGAAAGTTGATAAAAAGTATCGATAAAGGGCGTCCGATCATCGTCGGGGTGGACTGTTTTTATTTGGAAAGTCGGGCGGATACGTATCGGCGGTTTCACGACCCGCATTTTGTGCTCATATACGGTTATGATTTGGAAAAAAGAGAAGTCAATGCCGTGGATCATAACTATCGCAACGGATTCGAGTATCAGGAAAAAATACTGTCCATGGATAATATTTTGCTCGCTAATAAAATGTACAAGAAAAATATCGCTTTCAAACGCTGGTCTTGTAGGATCTTGTGCGCCGAGAAATGTAAAACGATAAAACAAACAGATCTGTTAAGGGAGATAGACGAGAAAAGATTAATAGACAGCCGTAAAAATTCAAAAACGAATTTAGAAACATTGAAAAAATTGCTGGACTCGGATTTACAAACGTTATCCGAAAAGTCGGAAATCATAACCAAGTATCTACAGAGCGTAAGACTTTCTTTATACGGTCTTTTAAAAGCGGAAAAGTTTAATAAAAATACGGAAAATAATTTCTTTTTATCGGAATTGATTACAGCCTATTCCTATCTTAGGAGGAAAAAGAAAGGATGAGAAAAGAAACGGATCTGGAAGAAGTAAAACAAAGAGTTGTCGACTTTGATGATGAACTCGAAGACGACTGTTGGAGTCTTGTGAAGAATTATTGCGCAGACTTAGGAATTACGATCCTTCCCGATGAGTACGGCAATATTCCCATCAGTTTTGACATCGCAAAAAATATCCAAGATACTATTCTTGGACACCTCGAGGATGCCGGCGTAAAATTTGATTTTGATGGCGAGTTTTGCGAGACAGAAGAAATATCCCTATAAGCAGGGGAAAGAAAAAAATTATAAAACGCTTGCAAAAAGGTCAAAAGTATGTTATAATAAATATAAGATAAAAGATCACTGCACGAGTTCGATACCTGCTGAAAAATGCAAAAAAATCTTTTTTGTAGTGAATAGACATGAAAAAGAACGAATTTTTCAAAATTCGTTCTTTTTTTGTTCTATATGCTCTCGAATATATAAAATATTTGCAAAATAATGAAATTTTTATTCTTTTTAAGAGTGTAAATTTGAGTGTAAATTCTTTCAATCGGGTAAAATACAACGTTTATGATGTATAGAAATATTCATGGAGGTTTGTTTTGTATAAAGATAAGCCGCTTAATTATGTTTTTTAGGAGAGTGTTGCTCGATTAAGGCTCGTTTGCCGCCGCTTTTATAAGCGGCTTCCCAGTTCATTAAAAGGGTGATACGAGCGCGGATTTTCTTTCTGCTCTCTATTCCCCAGAATTTAATTACGGTTTCTTTATACGAAAGATTGTGTTTTACCATATATTCAATTACTGTCAGTTTGAAATAAAGAGTATAGTAACCTTTGTCTTTTTGCTGAATATGGACAGGTTTGATGTCGAGTTTGGCTTTAGTCTTTTTTTTGTAAGTAGGGGGAGGGCGTTTCCCTTCGGGAAGATTGTTTACAGCCTTTAAGATGGCAATTTCAAACTCGTCGTAATTAATAATCCAGCGGTTGCCGTTTTTTATAGAAAAGACTTCGGGAGAGCAAAGTTGCTGTTCAATCATTTGCAAAGAAACATGAAGGTGCGGGTGAAGACGTTTGAAGTCGAACACGGCGTCGTCGTGCGCTCTCAAGCGCGGTTGGCTCCTATGGTGCTTTATGGTTTTAGGGTTTACGGCTGCCGCGAAAGCAGGAAAATCAATGATCCATTTATCGTTAAGAATAAAATGGTGAATTCCGTATTGCTGAACAAAGCGTCGTAGATTAGGTTTACGGACGATGGTTTGAGGATCGTTTTCCAAAAAGGCTCGGTAAATTTCACCGGAAGTCAGCATGATTCTTTCATTGGGAAGGTGATCGTCTGCAATCTCGGTATCGTCGGGTTTTTCTGCTGACAAGAGCAGATAGAGTTCGTCGAGATTGACGAGCCAGGCGTCGCCGTATTTGAGAGCTGTGAGCTGTCCCGAATGAATAAGCGATTCTATAAAATGTCTTGTGATGACGGTATCGGCTGCGTGCATTTGCGTTAACACATCTGAAATTTTCCTTAATCTGGGTAAGTACATGATAAACTCCTTAGTTGTTTTTATGGTTGAAAAAGTTGTCGAGCGCATCGGCGGCGTTTTCGTCGCTGGTTTTGATAAAGTGGCTGTAAATATCGCTGGTGGTGCTGGTGCGGGAATGACCGGCTCTTGCGGCGACAGTAACGAGCGGAATGCCTTTCGCGATCTGTAAGGTAATATTGGTATGGCGGAGGCTGTGGAGAGTAAAATGCTCCATTCCGGAATCGCGGATAACAATTTTAATCCAGGTTTCAAGAGTGGCAGGATTAATGAGGTCGCCCTTTTGGGAAGTAAACAACTTATCCGACGGCTTTATGTAATCTCCACAATCCTCCCGCATTTTTAACCAGCTTTCTCTATACTCTTTGAGAACATTTATCAAGACTTGAGCAACGGTAATGGTCCGTTTAGAACCTTCCGTTTTCGGCTCTTTCTGAAACACACCGTAACCGGAAACATAAACGACGGAACGTTCCACGCTAATAGTGCGTTTTTCGAAATCAATATCGTGCCATTCGAGTCCGCATACTTCGCCGCGCCGGAAGCCCGTTAAAAGGAAAATCAGCATAGCGGTTTTGATGCGTAAATTATGGTAGCTCATGAGGAAATCAAAAAAGGTAACAGCGGTTTTGTCGTCCATAAAGCGAATGGGCGTAGTCACCTTTTTGGGATAATCGATATAATCGGCTTGCGCGAAATTATCCTCTACGAGCCGATTTTTCTTTGCAAGAGACAACACGGCTCTGACGGTACGTTTAATTTTATTATTCGTTTCCCAGGCATAGGGTTCCTTTTTTTCGATAGTATCGAAAAGCTTATTGAACGGGATTTTTGTGGCGCGGCATAATTCGTTCGACCATTTGACGCCCACGGATTGTCCGCGCAAGGCGTGAGAAAGAGTGGCCGCTTGAACATGATAGTCGTATCTGAGATTTTTATAGTCAAAACCGTAAGATTTCAAAATCTCTTTGAAATTAGGTTTAGGCGTAATAATAGAAACATTGTGTGTTCTGTTATCGATTTCATTGAAAAAGTTTTGGATAATGGCGGGCGTTAATTCTTTGACTTTATAGCCTCCGATACGAGAGCAGGCAAAGTCTAACGCTCTTTTTGAGATTACGTAATAAGAAAGCGTCCATTTTCTTTTTGTTTGTTCGAGCCAGTTGTTGGCAAAATCACGAAACGTAATGGTAAGGGGATCACTTCTTGCAGAACAGCCTGAAATAGAGGCAATCACTTCTTTTTCAAATTTGTCAGCAACGATAACCGCTTCATTATCGGCTTTTTTTTCGTTCATGTTTTCGTCTGCGCGCCACGTGGACGTTTCAACGATTTCCTCACCGCTGCCTTTGTCTTTAATCCGCACTTGTATATCGTAAACAAGGCGTCCGTTCTTTAACTTTCGTTTTCTAACAGTAGCCATAAAATTAATCCTCCATATTTAAAAATTTAAGTAATTCGTCAAGGTTGAGTAAGTATTTCTTATTCAGCCTGACATTGGTGATCTTGTCGGTTTCACATAACTGTTTAATAAAGTTATAAGTAACCGCCGAGCCGGGATCGAGTTCCTTAATCGTTTTAAGCGCGTCCCGAATAGTTCTCATTCTTGCTGCCATTTTAATAACCTCCGTATTGAAAATTTGGAAGATACTGCAAAAACCGAAAAAAAATTCAGTAAAAGTATTACCTTCGCGGGAAGTATAACAAAAAGGCGTGGTACAAGAGAAGAACGGTTTGGGACAATATAGGGTACACTTACGGCTAACATCGAGTACACCAGGGATAGAAAAGGTATAAGAAACAGAACATATCCATTCGGGTGAAATCCTCCTTTTGCATTTTTTTGTCCTCCGACGGAATTCCCAAAATCGGCGGAAGGGGAGTGGTCAAGGAAAAGCGAAGCGACAGACTTAAAAACAGCAAAGTCAAAGCAATGAAAGTAAAAAGTTTTTAAGCGCCTTGACAACGCCTCGACGCCGATTACCCTTCCCCGTCGGAGGACAAAAAATTTTCACAAAAGAACTTGGCTCTACCGCTTGACAATGTAAAAAAAAGGAAGTATAATAAATAAAAATCCGAACAAACGTTCGCATAAAAAACAGAAAAAAGGAGTGGAAAGATGGTAAAAAAGGTCTATTGTCCGAGATGCGGGCACGTGGAAAAAAATCTGTATTTAGAAGAAACAGGCGGTTGGTTTCTATGCAGCCATTGTCATACACAAGTAAAAATAGAAACAGAAAATCAAGGAAACAGGATAGATGAAGAAACAGGGAGATCGGACAGTGAGCGTGTTCCGATATAAGGGAGGATAAGGGCATAGATGGATGTATATAATGTAACGCCTACACAACTGTATTGTCCGAATTGCGGATATAAGGTAACAGGGTATAATGATAGGAATGCGGTTTTACGTAGAACCTGTCCGAAGTGTAGGGTAGCGATTATCAGCAAATTACACAAACAAAAGAGAAAAGAGATCGATATAAAAGTAATCGGAGAGTAACAATCGAATAAACAACGTTTTCAATCCAAACGGCGGTCGTGCTGAAACAGGGTAAGTGTAAATCCGTGCGTCAATAGATTGAGAATAAGTGTTCGTGAAACGTCGAAGGGCGTCAAAGCAGGACGAAAAGCGTCTTGGTGAGCAGCAACCTCTAAAAAATAGAGGCGCTGTTTGTCAAGGCGCTTTTTTCGTTGCAAAAAATATAGAAAATTTTTTTTGCGCGGACAAGAACTGTCCGGGCAAAGTAAGAAAATAGGGTCAAGAAAGGCAAAGGGGGTGAGAAAAGTGAAAGCGATAGAACGGCGTCAAGAGCTGTTGAATACGTTATGCCGCCGTCGGCATGACAAAATCGACAATTTAGCGTTCGAGTTCTGTGTGAGCGAACGGACGATCCGCCGCGATATACAAGAGCTTTCACTATCTTACCCGATCTATACGGACAGTCGTCGTAATTCCGCGGGCGTACATATAGAGGAAGGATATTATTTGAATAAACAATATCTGAAACCGGAGCAAAAGGCGTTTTTAGAAACAATCGCAAATAGGCTGAGGGGAGAGGAACGGGAAAAAATGCAGGAAATCATTGATCGGTTTGGGCGACCGGATACGAGAGCGTGAGGCAAAAATATGACAAGACAAGAAATCATGAAGGATTTAAGAGAAATACGCTATTACTATTCGCGTAAAAAGGGATTTGATGAACTAAAAAATGAAAGCGAGTCAAATATAATCGCGGAAAAAGTCCAAAGATAGAAAAGGAGCCCGTCCGTTTCGGGAGACTCGGAAAAATACCTTTCCGATTTTTCGTCGGGCGTTTCCTCGGTTTTGGATACGGAGAGCTCATCGTCCTTTTTAATGAAATTCCATATGCGCGTTCGAATCCGAAAATGCGTTCGCTCATGCTGGAATCGAAGAGGCGGGGCGAGGAATCCGATGCTTTTGCTCGCCACTGAGCTTTTTTGCAAAAAGGGATAAAAAGTAAGGAGAAACCGATAAATATTTCCTCGGAGTCTCTGCGTATGGTTTAAGCGGGAACAATTGCCCGAATCATTGTTTAATTTCAATAAAGTTTATATTATAACTCTAAAAATAGTGCTTAAAGAAATTAAACTCAAAAAAAATCTGAAAAATCTTAAACTTTTTTTAATTTTTGTATTGACAAAGGGCAAAGTGTATGATAGAATAAAACCGTAAAACAAATTTTTTTCGAAATTTTGTTTTCGGAAAAGAAAAAATAAAAAGAGCCTAGGCTCTTTTTGTCAGTTTCTAACTGACAAAAAAAACAATTGTTCAGCCAAAAGTTAAAAAATTTGGCACGACCAAAAAAATATTATAAACTATGTACAGATATGGAGGTATTATGAGAAAAATTGTTACGTGTATGCTTGTGGGAATATTTCTGCTTTCAGCTGGAGCGTGCGGGGGAGGAGAGGATCCCGACCGCAAACCGGCACCCGAACCCATGTACAGTTCCGAGGAGAAATTTGACATTGGCATGTGGGTAGGCGTATCCGACAAAATAGTCGAATACGACGAATGGGGGCAGAAAACGGGAAAAGAAATTCAACTCACGGACGAGGAGTTCCTCGAAAAATACGAGTGGATTGCGGAAGCAGGCTTCACCATCGCTTATCCGGGATACGAGTACATGCTCTGGGGTACGGAAGTGTACAACAAAAAATGTCTGAAAGCTGCTCACGAGGTGGGGATCAAGCAGATCATTTCCATTCCTGCCCTCAACGACTATATGATAAAGGCGAAAACGCTTGTAGAATCGGGGCTTGAAACGGAAGAGCAGGCGGTTGAAAAGGTTAAAGGCTATTTGAAGCCTTATCTCGAATACGAGTATGCAGACGCTTTCTACGGCTGTTTTATTGGAGACGAGCCGGGCGCGGACGAATTTGACCAGCACGCTTTCTCCTATAAGATATTCAGCCAGGCGGCGCCCGATCTTTGCTACTATACAAACCTCTTTCCCGTCATTGCGGGCGGCGCGCAGTTGGGCGGAGTCACCCCTATCAACTACGATACGTACATAGCGCAGTATCTCGAAAAAATCAAAACCCCCTATCTCAGTTACGACCACTATCCTTTGAAAAAGGGAAAGGACTATTTCCTCGAAAGCAGCTTCCTTCAAAATATGGAAATTATCAGGAAGGCGCTCAACGAAGAGGGCGAAGGGAGAGAGATGTGGACCTTCCTTCAAAGTATCTCCTTCGGTAGCAACCGTTCTCTCGAAAGTGTGGGAGACGCCACATTCCAGGCGTACAGCTTCCTCGCCTACGGCGGCGACGCCATACAGTGGTTCTGCTTTGCCTGTCCGCCTCCCTATGATGGAGCCAGTTATTTCGGAAACGATGCGCTCCTCGACAGGAATTATCAGAAAACTCCCGCTTTCGATTACGTAAAGACGGCGAACGGCTATATTCAGTCTCTGATGCCCTGGTATAAGAATTTCACCTGGAAAGGAGTTATGACGTCCAGCGAAAATGGCGGCGAAGGCAACTTCAAGCTCATCGAGCGAATGGAGAGCGGAAAAAACCTGAAAAAGGTAGAGGGGACGGAGGACGTGCTTGTCGGCATGTTCGATGATAAGGACGGAAGAGAGGGATGCATGGTAGTCAACTTTACCGACCCCGGAAGAAAACTGAACAATACGGTGACGTTATCCTTTGAGGGAGTAAAGGACGCGATAATCATTCTCAACGGCGAAAAGAGCGTTCAATCTCTCAAAAAAGGCAAACTGACGCTGGAACTCAAAAGCGGCGAGGGCTGCTTCGTCATTCCCTACTAATAAAATTTATAATTGGAGGAAAATAGAATGAAACTTAAAAAACTTTTGGCTGTGTGCCTTTCGGCTGTAAGCATTTTCGGCGCGGGCGTCATGGCTGCTTGCGGTGAGCGGACTCCCCACGGCGGCGATTCTTCGGGCGACGACTACGGCGACGTAACGTTCGACGCCAAGAGCGGGGAAATGTACCTTGGTTCCAAAGAGGGGAAAACGCCCGTTAAAATAACTTACTCTGAGGGTAACGGCAATGAGTGGATACGTTCCCTTTCCGCTTCCTTCCTGCAAGCGGAAGAGGGAAAGGATTACTATATCGTCCTCACCATCGATCCGCAGGCGACCACCGCGATGAGTTCCAAGCTGGAAGCGGGCAGCAATTTGGACGATATTTATTACCTTCTCGCTTCTCCCTGGCAGAGCTATGCCGCTCTCGACCAGCTGGAAAATCTTGACGGGCTGTACGATACAGGCGTTCCCGGGGAGGATGAAAAGATAGGAGATAAGATAACGGGCACTTGGAAGACCTACGGGCAGGCATATAACGGGAAAGAACTGGGATATTATATTTTCCCCCAGTTTACGTCGGTAACGGGGATCGTGTATAATAAGACTATGTTCGACGAGTTCGGCTGGAAAGTGCCCGAGACGGTTTCCGAGCTGAAAACACTGTGCGAGACCATCGTCTCCGATACGAAAGGGTCGGTGGCACCCTTCGTGTACCCTGGCAAGGTGAGCGGCGGTTACTGGGATTTCATCGGCACCAACTGGTGGCTCCAAGTTACGGGCGAAAAGAAAATGAACGAATTCATGAAATTTGAAAGCTCTGACGTATTCAATGCCGATCTTTTAGACAGTCCCTCCTACGGCAAGCTGACCATGCTTCAAACTTTCGAGGATATCATTGTAAAGAATAAGACAAAGTATATCGCGAAAATGTCTGGCTCCTACGACCACTATCAGGCGCAGCAGGCGTTCGGCGCGGGCATGGCTGCGATGATTCCCAACGGAAGCTGGATTCAGAACGAATCGGGCGAGGACATTGAGGATGAAATCCGCATGATGCCCATTCCTCTCATGGACGATGCCCTGACGGGCGAGGACGGTAAACCCATCACTTACAATTACAGCGGTCAGCCCAGCTTTGCGGCTATTCCCAAGCAGGCGGGAAACAAAGAGGGCGCGAAAGCTTTCCTCGCCTATTCCTGCCGCGACGATATGCTTCGCTTGCTCACGGAAGTTTCGGGCACTCCTCTGCCTTTCGATTACAGTGTCGAGGGAATTGAATTCAACGCCTTCCAGCAGTCGTGCATAGACATTTGGAAGAATTCCGTCACCTGGTTCGAAGATTCGAGGAGTCCGCTGTGGACGGGGCTGAAAATCCGTAAATTCAACGCGGGCGACCCTTATACCAATCTCATCGTCAATTATCCGGGCGTGACCGCCGACAGCTGGTGCGCTTCCGAATACGCGGGCGTCAGAGATTCTTGGGATACGTTAATCTGAACGTTTTAAGGAATGACTATGGAGCAAACGAAGATTCTTTTTAAGGGAAAACGAAAAAAAAAGAGCGTGAACGAAATCGTGTTCATGGTCACTTTGATGGCGATACCCGTCCTGCACTTTTGCGTGTTTTGGCTGTTTATTAACATAGATTCCATTCTCCTTTCCTTCAAGAAATTCAACATGATGGAAGGCATGTGGGAGTGGGCGGGGCTCGCTAATTACAGGGCGCTGTGGACGGAGTTCAACAAGCCGGGCAGCGTGCTTCCCCGCGCGATAGTCAATTCGTTCTCGGTCTTTTTATGGAACGATTTCGTCATTTTGCCAATCTCTCTTTTCTGCGCGTATATGCTGTATAAAAAGATGCCCCTGAACAATTTTTACAAGGTCGTCTTTTTCCTGCCCTCCATCATATCCGTCACCGTTCTTACGCTGTCCTTTTCATATATGCTGAACAGTTTTCTTCCCGACCTGTTCATGAAGATGGGGATTTTTGACCTTATTCCTTTCGAGGGATTTTTCGGTTCCCCCAAGACGGCATGGTGGACGATACTCTTCTACGGCTTATGGTCGGGTATAGGGGGAAACATCGTGCTCATGTCGGGCGCGATGGCGAGGATTCCCGCCGAGGTGCAGGAGGCGGGAAAACTGGACGGACTCGGACTGATGGGAGAACTCTGGCATGTGGTCATACCCCTTATCGGGGCCACGCTCGCCACCCTTCTGCTCATGGGTACGGCGGTAATTTTCAGTTACTTTTTACAGCCCAAGCTGCTTCTCGGTGACGCCGCCGCCAACGCGAAAGGATTCACGATAGCCCTCTACATCGTCAATAACGTCCGCGACAACGGCACGCCGCAGATGTCGATGGGCGCGACGATAGGCGTATTGTGCGCGCTTATAGGCACTCCGATAGTGCTTATAACGAGGAAGGCGCTGGATAAAGCCTTCCCCGTCTATGAGTATTGATTCTATAAAAATAACGGGCGGGAGCCCGTAAAGGAGAAATAAGATGAGAAACAAAAAAATTGTGACTTTGTTCACGGCAGCGCTTCTTGCCGGATCTTTGGGTACGGGCGCGATTATCGCCAGTGCGGGAACCGTGGAAAGCAAGCCTGCGGGCGACGGGTTGATTACCTCCAAGAGCGAACTCAACCTCACCAACTTCAAGATCGTCGAGACTGAGGCGGGAGACGCGGACGCCTATGTCGCAGGAAAGTCCAACGACTACGTGATCGAATATAACGAGGGCGAATGGCAGGAAATGCTGGTCGGTTCCCCCGTCCCCAAGGAGATCATGGCGAAAGAGGGCGCGAAGGTAACTTTGACTTTCAGGATGATAGGCTTGCAAGGGAATAACGCCCAGCTGAAAATCGTCCCCGGCGCGGGTTCTTTAACGGAGTCCCATACTTACGGCTACGTACTTACCGGCTCGGACAACGGCATTGCCGTCGTTCCCTCCGATAGAACGGAAGCAAAAGACACGGACCCCGTCTCTAAGCTTATTGCTCACCACGGCGGCGACGCGGTGTTCGATATACCTCAGCAGTGGCAGGCATATTCCTGGAGCTGCGGCACCTTCAAAAATAACATCGCCGCCTACGGCATGACCGATTTCAAGATAGAGATGACGGTCAACGATGCAGGATGGGTGGACGTCATGGTCGCCGCGGGCTATTTTGACGAGTGGCAGCGCTGGGCGCCTGGCGCCACCATTACCAACTGGGCGCCCTACGACGGCACGAAGGATTTCTACACTAACGTATGGACCCGTTACTCCGACGGAATGATTTTGGACAACGTGAAACTCGAAGCCTCCTATACGGAGAACGAAGAGACCAAGACAGACATCGTGTTCGAGACGAACATGAACGATTCCTCTAAAGTGGTCACAGCGGCGGACGGTCAGGCGGAAGCGGGCAAGTTCATGGCACGCGGCATGGAATATTATCCGATAGGCGCGGGCGGACTTACCGTTACCAACCCCGCCGAAGGTTCCGGCATTATCACGAGAGCCGAGTTGCAGACGGATAAGGACCTTGCGGTCAACCTCGAAACGAATGCGAAAGTACTTCTCCAAGACGTTTCTGCGGGGCAGAAAGTGGGATTTGCGTTCGGATATGAAGCTAACCGCTCCCTTTCGGGCGCGCACGATTATTTCTACTTTACCGAAAAAGAGGGTAAGGTGATGTTCGGCGGCGAGCGGACGGACGGCGACGGAAAAACGACGCCGCTCTTTGCGGAAACGGAGGTCGCGGGCGCGAAGATCGGCGAAAAGGCGGCTGCTATCCCCGTTACCTTTACGGGCAAAGGCGCCGATATGGAAATCGTCGTCGGTACCAACGAAAAGATAAAACTGGAAGACTTCGATCCCGACGGATACTTCGCCATCCTGCACAAGGGCGAAGGAGATCTGATCTATAAGCTGGAAGAAAATGTCACCATGACGGGTTACCAGTTCAAGGATAACGAGGAGGGTGCGGAAGCGATTTCCAGCAACTTTACAGGAGGATATATCAGCACGGATAAATTCCAGATTTCTTCCCAGATCGCGCCCGAAAATCATATGATCGCCACGGATAAGACGGCGCACGCGCTTACGGGCATCACCGCGGAAAACGGCAAGATTGGGTTCTACGGCACCTCTACAAACTCCCGCATTCTCACTACCAAGATGTATTCCGACTTTGTGATGCAGTTCGATTATATCTCCGTTCCCGTACAGCAGAGGGGCGCGCTCGTCCTTCCCGGGAACAGACCTTCCGCCGCATATATCATGTTCGGCATGAAGGAGGGCGGGCTTCCCCTCACCGACTCCAGCGTCTATGCCTTCGGTCTCTACGAGGGACTCGCCGCAATCGAATTTTACGGCAATAACGAGACTGTTATCGCGGGCATGGGCATGACGGAAACTTGCGGCTTTGAGACCAAGGGTATATCCAAGAACAAGCAGGTGGATACGCCTACGGCTGCCTCCATTCCCCACTATGCGAACGGCGGCGGATACGACCCCTCCAAGCCCGATAACAACGTGGACGCATGGTACGACTACGATCCCGACGCGGAAGGGACCGTGTATAGCCTGTATAACAAGACCACGAGGATCAAACTCGTCTGTGTGAACAACAAAGTGGAGCTCTACTTCGGCGAAGTGGATACTGCCACGGGCAAAGTCAAGGGCGAGTATGTCCGGATAGCAGCCTTCGACGCGGTGGATACGTCCGGCTATCTCGGCATCGGTTCCGACTCCCCCGCTTATTTCGAAATAGACAATTTCGCGGTGACTCCCGTTTCCCGCGAGTCAACGCTTGAATTTGCGGCTTCCGGAAAACCGCTTACCGCAGATTTCGTGGTGGACGTCACTCCCGAAAACATGGCAAACGACCCTATGCCTACTCCCCTCGCAAAGCCCGTTTTGAAGACGGACGCAACGGCGAAGAAGGTTACTTGGAACGCGGTCGAAGGCGCGGAGAGCTATAACGTGACAGTAAAACTCGGCACGGAGACTGTTCTCGAAAAGAACGTGACGACGACGGAGATAGACCTTTCCTCCTTGACGGTGGAAGGCACGTATAAAGTAACCGTGGAAGCCGTTCCCGAAAATACTGCCGAAAAACTCGCTTCGAGGGCGACTGCGGACTATACCGTTACCGCTTCTACCCCCGGGCCCGATACTTCGGAGTCCGATTCTTCGAAATCGGATACTTCCGATCCCGCAGATACGGACGAAAGCGGTTGCGGCTCGGTTGCGGGCATCGGTGCGATTTCCCTGCTCCTTGCGGGTATGGGCGCGGCGCTTGTCTTGAAGAAGAGCAAAAAGGATTGATTTAAAACGGCTTGACCGGGGAAAGGGAAAACTTTTCCCTTTCCCCGGAAAAAGATTTTTCGAGGTTATCAATGAGAACGAACAAGGTGCACAGGACAAAAACAGATACGATAGTGATGTGGGTGGTGTTCGCGGTTTTCGCGCTCTATGCCTTATCCCTGCTCTTTCCCTTTTTCTGGTGTTTGATGAACTCTTTCAAGACGAGAAAGGAATTTTTTCGTAACATAAACGGCTTGCCCGAAATATGGACGATAGAAAACTGGGTGAAAAGTTTTTCGCTGTCTGCGGACCGCGTGCCCCTGCATATGATGTATTTCAACAGCCTGTTCATGACTTTGGGTGCGACTTTTCTTTCCCTGATGTCCTGCTCGGCGACCGCCTATGTGATTACCAAGTACGAGTTTCCCGGTAGGGATGTTTTCTATTCGTTTGCGGTCATCGTCATGATGATCCCCACCATGGGATCCATGGCTTCCACCTATAAAATGTATAACGCGATAGGGCTTATTAATACGTACACGGGGTATTTTATCTTCGCTTGCGGGGGATTCGGCTCTTACTTCCTCATCATGTACGGTTTTTATAAAAACTTGTCCTGGACGTATGCGGAAGCCGCGCAGATAGACGGCGCGGGGCATTTCAGAATATATTTTACAATCATGATCCCCATGGCGGTGCCCGTGCTTGTATCCTTGGGCATACTCTCCGCCATCGGGTACTGGAACGACTATTTCACCGTCTATATGTATCTGCCCGAAAAGGCGACCATCGCTTATGGCTTGCAGATGATAGCCGATCAGAACAAGAACAACCTACCGCAGGTGTTTGCTGCGATGATATTCTCCATGATTCCCGTGCTTATCGTGTTCAGCCTTTTCCAGAAGACGATCATGAACAACACCACGGTCGGCGGCATCAAGGGCTGAAAAAATTAAAAGGGGATAATACAATGCAAAAAATAATGCGAAAAAAGGCGACGGCGTTTCTTGTCTTGCTATTCATGCTTTCAGCCGCGGCCTGCGGCGCGCCTGCGGAAAACGTCGGGTCGGACTCGTCGGCTTCCCATGGCGGGAGTTCTTCCTCCTCGCCCGTGAGTCCCGGCGAGCCCGAAACCGTCGATTTTTCCACCTACGGCTCCCGGTGGCTCCCCACGCACGACTATAAGACCATGCCTGTGGGCGCGTATAATTCCATTCCGCCCGCCAAGGATGGCTACAATAAAAATTTCCTCACGGACGAGGAGATTTTTAAGGCGTATGCGGAAGCGGGCGTCAACACCATGATGGGCTTAACCGATTATATCGGGCTCAATCAAAAGGACGTGCAGACGGCGCTCGACTATTGTTACGACTATGGTCTTTCCTATCTCATCGCCTATGCGGGCGCGGGTGAGGTCAAAGACGCGAGCAGCGTCAGGAGCACCCTGGCTCAGGTCATGTATCACGACAGCTTCGGCGGAATTATGCTCTACGACGAGCCGGGCAGGGTACAGTTCGAAAATCTTTCCACTGCCCGCGGCGTGTTCGAGGAAGTGCTCGAAGAGGCGGGGGATAAGCTCTACCACGTCAATCTTTTCCCTACCTACGCCACGCAGAGACAACTCTGGTATAGGAATGACGACGGAACCCCGCTCGAAAAGACATATACCTACGAGCAGTACCTGGATGATTTTATGGAAATTTATAATCCCCAGGTACTCTCCTACGACTTTTATCCCATAGACAGAGCGTTTCCGGAACTTTCCAACGGCTATTTCGAGAATATGTCCGTCATCCGCGCTGCAGCGCTGGAAGCGAATATACCTTTTTGGACCTTTATTCAGACCTGCTCTTTCTATACGGGACAGCGCCTGCCTTCGGAAGCGGAACTCCTCTGGAACGTAAATACCTGCCTTGCTTACGGCGCCAAGGGCATACAGTATTTCTGCGGTGTTAATCCGATGGGCAACTTCACGGGTTCCATATTTGACCGCGAGGGGAATAAGACGGAGATGTATGACATTGTCAAGTCGGCGGGCAAGATGATCTCCGCTGTGGACGAGGTACTCATGTGCTCGAAGAGCGAGGGGCTGCTCCTCGCGGGCGTGATGCCCCAGCTTAACCGCGGCGAGGCGCGTATGACCATACCCGAGGAGGATTTGGTGGATTCGTATAAGGAACTTCTCTCCGCAGAAGCCAATCACGCGCTCATCGGTTGCTTCGACTATAACGGAAAAACGGCGCTGTACGTCGTCAACAACGCAATAGCGGACGATACGATAGTCGGCTGCACGGCGGCGGATACCGTCAAGCTGAATTTTGAGGGGAGCATTTCGGGCTATACCCTGAACGGAGAGGAGAAGAAGGAATTTTCCGCCTCATCGGTCTCCTTCGATTTGGGAGCAGGCGAAGGGATGCTGGTGGTTTTGGGTTAAAGGAGAAAGAAATGAAAGGAAAGCTTTGTTTTGTCGCCGCCGCTTTGGTAGCGTGCATTCTGACGGCACCCTTTGCCGCGCCGCGCGCGGCGGCGGAGAACTCCGTTCTTCCTGATTTTTCCGACAACTTCGATTCCTACGAAGCGGATGGGAAATTCATTGAAGAGAACGAGGAGTTTGCAAAAAATTGGACGAACAACGTCCTTGCGGGCGGCGAGGAACAGGGCATAGACGCCCACCTTAAAGGAATAGGTAAAATAGAGTACGAAAACGGCGAATCGGGCAATAAAGTGCTCCACCTCGACAACGCTTCGGTGGGAATGGACTCCTACTTCCATATCGGTCCCGCAGGGGATTACCGCACGAAAAATTTCACCGCGGGATTTCGCCTTAAATTTATGACGAAGAACGCAGGCGAGCGCGGCTGGGCGGGAATTTCCTTCCGCAAGAAGGCGACCGCACACTACGTGGGGACGAATAATCTTCTTTTTACCGTGCAGAGGTATACGAAAAATACCGAGATAACGCCGCATACTTATGCCGTATTCAACGGAGGCGCGACAAACGATTTTGGGGACGCTTCCATGCAGAGCATGTTCGGGGATGCGCTTAGGTTTGAGGACGCTTCCTATAAGGTGCCTTCCTCGGCGAGCGGGGAGGATATGCCCTGGGTGGATTATAAGCTGGAAGTCAACGGCAATACGTACAAAATGTATTTGGACGATTTTCTCGTCGCAGATTGTACCTTTGACGTAAAAACGTTCGATTATTTCGGATTTTTGAGCTTGAACTGCTGTACAGCGGATATTTTGGTGGATGATTTTTATGTAAACATCGCGGATACCGAGCTGCCGCCCGTCATCGAAAAGCTGCCTTCCCCCGTCGTTGCCTTGGGTGAGGACGGAAAGTCGATAAAGTGGGACAGAATAGCGGGCGCTAACCTCTATACTGTGTATATCGACGGAGAAGTGGTCAAGACTTCAAATAAGACGAAATACGAGTTTGAGAATACGCTTTCCGCAGGCGAGCACAAAGTGCAGGTTAAGGCTGTATCAGAGGATACCTTTGAAGCACTGGACAGCGACCTTTCCGCCGAAGTCGTCTATACGGTTGCCGCCTCCTCGTCCGAAAGTACGGATAACGGCGAAAAAGGTTGCGGCAGTACGGCGGCTTTCGGTTCCCTTGCGCTGGCGGGGATAATCGCGGCGGCGGTGTCGAAGCGGAAGAGATAAAGCGGTTTGCTTTCCCGCAAATATCTCGACGAAAACGAAAAAAAGCCCTTTTTTGATCGACAATTCGATAAAAGGACGATATAATAAATAGAGGAGAGAGCGGGAAGTCGTATGCAGGTAAGAAATCAATCGTATTTAAGAAGAAAAAATAAGAACAGTATCATTGAACTTCTGCGCAAAAAGACGCAAAGCTATTCGGATCTCGCGCGGGAGCTCAAACTCAGCAACACGGCGATAGCCAACATCGTGGACGACCTCATTTCGGAAAACGTGGTCTACCGCGAAAGCGATTCCAAGGGCAGGGGCGGGATAAACCTCTCTATTAACGCGGACTACGGCTACGTCGTGGCAGTGGATCTCTCGCGCTGGCAGATAATTTTGAGTGCTGCGGATTTTGGGAGTAACATTCTTACGACGGCGACCATCGACGACATTACTTTCAAAAAAGGGGACATAGAAAAGATAGTCGCCGCCGTAGAGGCGCTCACGAAACGGGAGGAACTCAAAGGGAGAACACTCCGTTGTATAGCGGTAGCCTCGCCCGGAAAGATAGACAAAAAAAGCGGAAAATTTATTCTGAACCCCCGCTTCCGCGAAATAGGGAACATTTCCCTGCAAGCGGTATTCGAGGAGGCGTTCGGTTGCAAGGTCGTGATAAAAAATGACATAAATCTCGCTCTTCTGGGAGAAAAAATGTACGGAGGAGTCTTGAAAAACGTTCAGAACGCTTTAATGTTGCACGTGGACGTGGGTATGGGCGCGGCGCTCCTCATCGACGGGAAGGTGTACGAGGGCTCTCACGGTTTCGCGGGGGAAATAGGCTATTTCAAATTGAATATGCTCCTTTCCGACGAAAACAATTACGGCAACTTAAACTACGGAAATTATTATGACTCCACCTCTCTGTTCAGCGTCCTTTCTATCGTTAAGAGGGAAATTTCCCTCGGCACGGAGACGGTGCTCAAAGATTGGCTGGAAGCGTCCGGACGTTCCTGGGACGATGTGACGATAGACGAACTTTTGAAGGCGTATCGCTTAAAGGACGCTTTGGTCGTGCGGGCGATACACTCAGCTGCACGCGTCATCGGCACTTTCGCCTCCTCCATGTCCGAATTTTTGGACTTGGACACCGTTATCCTCATCGGCTCGGTGACGGGGCTCGGAAAGGAATATTTGAAATATATATCCAAGTATGCAAAAAATTGTCCCGTAGTATTTTCGGAACTCGGTTCTGATGCTACGATCATGGGCACGATCAATGCGGGCATATTAGCGGTTTTTGACGGACTTTTATAAAATGATGAAACTTGAAACGCTTGAATTTGCAAAGAGCGAACTGAATAAATATCTTTTGAAGATGACGGGCGAGGAAGGGAAAATTTCCCTGTTTGCGGGCGAAGACGGAGACCTTTTCCGCGAGCGCTCGGAAATATCCGTAAAAGAGGGACGGGGAAGCATATCGGCAAACTGTCCCCGAGCCCTTCTTTTGGGCGTGTACGAGTTTTTGAAATCCTGCGGTTGCCGATTCGTGCGCCCGGGCGAAAAGGGGGAATATATCCCTTGCAGAAAACTTTCCGAAGTGACCGTCTCCTGCGTTTTCGAGCCTGCGGAGAGGCACCGCGGCATCACTATAGAGGGCGCCGTCAGCGTCGAGAATGTTTTAGAACTTATAGACTGGGCGCCCAAGGCAGGATTTAACAGCTATTTCACTCAGTTCACCACCTCGTTCGAATTTTTCAGCCGTTGGTATGAGCATATCGGCAATCCGCTCCTCCCGCCCGAAAAGATAAGCGGGGAGAAGGCGAAAGGATACATAGAACGTATCGTAAGGGAAATCAAGAAGCGTTCTATGCTCTATCATTCGGTAGGGCATGGCTGGACGTCCGCGTGCCTGGGGATAGACTGCAACGGCTGGAATACGTGCGACGAAATTCTTTCAAAGGAAAAGCGCGCTCTGATAGCCGAAGTGAACGGCAAACGGGAGTTTTTCAAGGGCAAACCCCTCAACACCCACCTTTGCTACTCCAATCCCTTGGCGCGGCATATGCTGGCGAAAGAAGTGGTCGATTACGCAAAGACCCATCCGGACACGGATGTCCTGCATTTCTGGCTGGCGGACGATTTCAACAACGTCTGCGAGTGCGAGGCATGCTCGAAAAAACGCCTGTCCGACTGGTACGTGATGATCTTGAACGAGATAGATGAACTTTTGACCGAATCCGGTCTCGGCGTGAAAATAGTTTTTCTCGTCTATATGGAGTTGTATTGGGCGCCGCTGACAGAGCAAATACGCAACCCCGACAGGTTTCTTTTGATGTTCGCGCCTATTTTCAGGAGCTATACCCTTCCTTTCGATGTGACGGGGAACTGGAAAACGCGTCCTCCCATGCCTTATGAGAAAAATAAGATGACTTACCCTTCGGACGCGGCGGAATACCTCGCGTTTTTGGAGGGGTGGAAAAAGGCATTCCGCGGTGACGGATTCGACTTCGATTATCACTTGATGTGGGACATCAACCGCGACTTCGGCGGAGAGACGATAGCCAAAGTTCTCTTCGAGGATATTCGTTCCTTGAAAAAGATAGGTTTGAACGGTTTTTTGAGCTGTCAGATCCAGCGCGCGTTCTATCCCAGCGGCTTTGCCTTTTATCTCATGGGCAGGGCTTTGACGGACGGAAAAGCGAGCTTTGAAGAAATACGTGAGGACTATTACGCCTCCGCGTTCGGTCCCTTTAAGGACTTCGCCGCTAAAGCGCACGGAGAAATAGAACGAACGGTGAGTTTCGCATACATGAAGGAGGAGATTTCCGCATCGGAGGCGCTTCCCTTATTCAAGGAAGGGACTGCCTTTTTGACGGTGCTTTTGAAAAAATTCCCGAGCACAGAAGGAGCGGAGCCCGTATTCGTGGAGAGCATGGAGATACTCCGCTTTATGGCGGAAAACGTCTTGAATCTCGTCGAGGTTCTCGTATTGAAGATTGAGGGGAGGAGCGAAGAGGAGATCGCGGAAGCGGACAAAAGGAGAAAAGTGTTTTTCAACGAACGGGAACTTCGTTTTCAGCCGTATGCGGACGGCTTTTACGTAAACATGATAACGGATGGCATAGTGGCTTGCGAAAAGACGGGCATTTACGCCTCCGCTCAGGACGATAAAAAGAGGTATGAAAGAGGTGTGAAAGAGGTATGAAAGGCATTTGGACAGAGAGCGAAACGTGCGGCTTTGCCGAATTCAAACAGAGCTTTAACTATGCTGGCGGCGGCGCGGTTGTTCGGATAAGCGCCGCTTTTCGCTATGCAGCGTTTATCAACGGCGTGTTCGTCTCCAACGGACAGTATGCGGATATTCCCGAAAAGAAACGGATAGACGAAATTGACGTCTCCTCCTTTGTGCGAAAGGGGGAAAACGAATTATATATCGTTGCCATGCACACCTTAGAGGATTTTTCTATCGCCCGCGCTATGGACGCGTATCTCGTTTTTGAGGTGCTTTCAAGGGGTGTCGTCCTCGCCGAATCGAGCGAAAATACCTTGGGCAGGGTTGCGGCGAACTACCTTTTGGGAGATAGGATTACCCCGCAGCTCGGCTGGGGCTGGAAATACGATTTTACGATTCGGGGCGGGGAGTGGAAAAAATGCCGTCCCGCCGTGGGGGGATTTACGCTGGCAGAACGCCCTGTCCGTAAACTCTCCTTGTCCGAACCCCTTCCTTCCGAAATCGTCGCACAGGGAATTTTCAGATACCGCGGCGGGGAGACGGCGGCGGAGAGAGCGCAGAACGCCTGGCTGTCCACTCTCCGTTTTGCCGATATGACGGGCCGATACAGGGTGGGGAATGCCGTTCTCGATAAACCGCTCGGTTTTTCCGCTGATTTAAGCGGCGGGGACGGGCTCTTCGTCGTAGCGGATTTGAGCGGGGAGACCAGCGGGTATCTCTCCTTTTCCCTGACGGTGGAAAAGCCCTGTTCTGCCATTCTGTGCTGGGGGGAACACCTCTCCGATTTGAGAATCCGCTCTTCGGTGGAAGGACGGAATTTTGCCTCCGAACTCGCCTTAAAGGCGGGGGAAAACTCCTTGGACGAATATCTTTGCCGCGTGGGGTGCAGATATCTCGGATTATACGTGGAAGGGGGAGCGTTTACGTTAAACCGTCTGACGGTACGGGAGGCGGTCTATCCTTTCAAAAAGGAAAAGAAAAAATTCGGAGACAGACTACTCGATAAGATTTATGAGATGGGGCGCCGCACCTTGGAGCTTTGCGCGCACGAGCATTACGAAGACTGCCCTTGGAGAGAACAGGCACTCTACGGCATGGATTCGAGAAACCAGATGCTTTTCGGTTACGGAGCTTTCGAGGAATACGAATATCCCAGGGCATCCCTTCGCCTGTTTGCGGATACGCAGCGAGATGACGGGCTCATCGTTTTGTGTGCGCCCGCGCGCGGGCGCATGACTATTCCTTCTTTTACCGCTTATTGGATTCTCGCCGTCTGCGAAAACGCTGAAGCGGATTATGACGGAACGTTTGTCGAGGAGATCCTTCCCAAGGCGGAAAAAGCGTTGAAAGCGTTTGAGAGGAGGAGCGACGAAAAGGGTGTATCCCTGTTCGCAGAACCCGAGTATTGGAATTTTCACGAATGGTCGGAAGGCTTGGATGGCGGGGATTTCAATCGCACGGAAAAAATCTCGGCGGCGTCCGACTGTATCCTGACCTCCGTTGTCGCTATTGCGGCGAAAAAATTCGCGGCGCTCGAAGAAAAGTTTGGGAATGCAGAAAAGGCGAAAGAGGCGGAGTTTTATGCGAAGAGCCTGGAAGAGAGTTTGGAAAACTTTTTTGACGCCGAAAAGGGACTGTACGCTTCTTACATAGATGAAGGGGAAAGGAGAGGTTATCATGCCTATACGCAGGCGGCAGCTCTTCTGGCGTGCGAAAATATGTCTAAAGAGCGGCAGAAAACGCTTTCCGAAATTCTCAAAAATCCCGAAGGAAAGGTCGTTCCCATGACTTTTGCCGCGTTCCAGCTTAAATACGACGGAATAGTTAAGGCGGAAGGGGATGTGGACTGGTGCATAGAGGACGTATGCGAAACCTTCGGCAAAATGCTCTTTGCGGGTGCCACCTCGTACTGGGAAACAGCGTTGGGAGAAGCGGACTTCGCGGACGCGGGGAGTCTTTGCCACGGCTGGTCTGCGGTCGCCTGTTATGTTTTAGATAAATATATGGGGCAAAAAAGATGAAATTTTTCGGATATTTCAAGGATGGAGCGATCGTGCAGCGCTCCCGTCCCGTTTTAGTGAGGGGCAGAGCGGACGGCGAGGTGACCTGTTCCCTTATCGGCGGAAAATACAAAGAAAGGCGAACGGTCTCTTCCGAAGCGGGCAAATTTTCCGTCTTCTTTCCCCCTGTGGAGGATACGGAGAGCGAATTCCTCCTTTTCGCTGAATGCAACGGGAAAAGGATCTCAGCTCGACTCCGATTCGGGGATGTATATTTAGCACTCGGTCAGTCCAATATGAACTATTGTCTCTCCGCGACGGAGGATTACGAAAAATGGCTGAAAAGGACGAAAGACTGCCGTATTTCCCTTTTGAAATTGGAAGAAAAGCCTGTTCCTGAGGGAACACAGCTGTCGTTTCTTCGTCCCGCTCTTCCGCAAGAGGAGTTGGCGCTCGATTACGACTGGGTCGGGAGCGGAGAAGAGAGGCTTAAAAATATTTCCGCCATTTGCGTGCAGACAGCTACGCTTTTATCCGAATCGGAAAGAGTTCCCGTCGGCTTCGTGGATACCTCCATGGGCGGTTTGAGCGTAGAAGCCTATATTCCCGGCGGAATCGTGGAGGAGGATAACGAACTCGTCGAATTTCTAAAACGAGTCGGCAGGTATGCGACTATCGAAAATTATAACACTTCGGGGGGACGGAATTTCACGCAGCTTTCGGGCGTATGGAACGAAAAGATAGCCCCTCTCGTCGGAATAGAGTTCAAGGGAATATTGTGGTATCTCGGAGAAAGCTCCGCTTTCGACTTTGAGTTCGGACAGTTCTTTCACAGGGAAATGCTTCTCGTCATGAGGGAGTTCAAAAAGGCTTTCGGAGAGATTCCCTTTGTCGCGGCGCATATCGCGCCCGAGTTTTACCATTACGGCGACGGATTCGGGTATCTCTATATCAACGAGGCCCTTTCCCTTTTGGAGAAGAACGGCGCGACGGTTTTGCCCATATACGACGTGGAACCCAGGTGGTTGAAAGCGGACGGAGATAAATATTTTCATCCCATTCACCCGGTAAATAAAGCGCCTGTTTCCGAGCGTTTTGCCCTCGCTTTGGCGGGAAAGAGAAGAAAATATCCCCAAATCGCAAGGGTGGATTATCGGAAGGGCGGGGCGGTCTGTTTTGTGGAGAGCGTCGCACCCTTAAATGGGGGAGACATAGAGGGCTTTACGCTCGCGGGAGAAAACGGAAAATATTATCCCGCGAAGGCGCGCATCACGGGGGAGCGGAAAATAACTGTTACCTGTCCCGACGTGGAAGAGCCAAAAAATCTGACCTACGCCTTCATGCAATACCAGGATTTCTGCAACGCGAAGAGTGCGGACGGAGCGCCGCTGCTTCCCTATCGGAGCAAAATCGAACCGGTGAACGAAAATTATTGTTTCCCTCCTGCGTATACGGTGAATGGCGCTTTGAAGGTATACGAAAACTGTTTCGGCTGGCAAGCGGGTTCTTGCAGGAAAGCGGCGGTTTGGAAAAACGGGGGAATATACGACGGTGCGCCCACCCTCGTTTCGGGTGAAGAGGACTGTGTTGCTTTTTCCGCCGCTCCGACCGCAGAAGAATACTTTTTTTTCGGCACTTCTCCCGCAATTTGTCTTTCGGGGCATAAAAACCATATCGCAGATTATAATTTTTGGAATTTTGAACTCAAAGCGGAGGGCAAGGTGGATTTTTACGGAGTATGCTTTCGCACGGCGGACGGACTGGTATCCCGTTTCGACCTCATGAACGGGGAGGAGACGACGGATTTTCTGCCTTTGGACGAGGAGTTTTCACCGTATGCCGTCCGTTTGACTTCGGGGATGGCGGAGGACTCTGCTCCCGCAAAATTTTCAAGGGAATTTCGGAAAAATATTGTGGAAGCGGAATTTTTGTTCCGCGCGGAGGATCCCGTAAAAGTGTGTCTCAAAGACCTCGTTCTTTCGGATAAAAATTTATCCGCATTGCGAGAAAAACGGGAAAAATCGGAGGAAGCGCGCCTGGATGTCAAACTTCCCGAGCGCGCAGATAAATAACAAAAGGGTAACGGAACTTGAAAAGTGCTAATTCACATCCCGCACTTTTTTCGGTTAAATTTATTGTATCAGGAGATAAGGAAAAATGAAGACGGTAAAGGACAAGTATCTGGTGGTAGGCGCGGATTTCGCGGGGTATCCGCTGAAAGAAGCGGTGGTGGCGCATTTGAAGGCAAAGGGCTGGAAAATCACCGATCTCGGCGTTACAGCCGAAAGCGATCCCGACGATACGGAAAATATGTTTCACCGCGTGGGGCTTAGAGTGGGAAGTAAAATTTCGGAGGGCGAATTTGAACGCGCGCTCATCTTCTGCGGAACGGGAATGGGAATTCATATTGCCGCGAGCAAATGTCCGCACGTTCACGCGGGGGTGGTAGAGAGCGTTCCCGCGGCGCTGCGCGCGATCACGGGCAACGGAGTAAACGTTCTCGCGATGGGGGCGTTTTACGTGGCGCCGCAGATGGGCTGCGATATTGCGGACGCATACCTGAACGCGGAGCTCGGTAGCGGTTACGAATGGTGGCATAATTTTTACGAATTTCATAAGCTGGCGATAGACGAGCTGGAAGCTTTCGATTACGAAGCTTATAAAAAGAATGGTTTCAAAATGGAGCATCTCAACGACTATCCTTTGAAGTTAGAGACTAAGGACTGAAAAGAATCGGGCGAACCTTATATATGCACGCTTTTAGGCGAATGATAGTTTTGAGGGCGGGTGCGTCGCATACAGGAAAGATGTTAGCAGCACAGAAATTTCTTGTTTCAAGATAAGCGCACGTCTAATGCTCATTTACAATTTTTAGGACAATAAAAAAAGGAAGCCTTTTATCCCCCCATTGTTTGTAGATTAAAAATTGAATTATCGATATTAAAACGTATTTTTTCGCCTATCTTCGTTTCTAATATCGAAAAAATAGTGTCCCCAATCTCCAAGCCCAGGAAAAATTGCCGTTGTTTTCCCGTGAAACGTCGCGGACGATGATTGAAACACCTATTGAAATTCGAACCCACGAGGTTCAGACGGCAATAGGTGTTTTCTTTTATCCTTTACAAATAAAGGTTTTCAGCGATTTATCTTTCCGCTTTTATATAGACGCTAAAACCAAAAAAGTTCAAAATAGAAATCGAAAAAAGGAAAAGAACAGTTTCTGAATTTCTTTGTGTATCAGCGTTCATCTTACAAAGTCGTCTGTTTATATATTACAATTTATATGGCTGATAAAGAGATTGCAAGATGATTTAATATTAAAAATAGAAATAGACTGTGCTGGTTCGATACGCACTGAAAAATTCTAAAAAAATCTTTTTTGTAGTCCTTTGACATATGTGAAAACACCATTGAAATCCGAACCCTCTAAGTTCGAATGACAATGGTGTTTTTTCATTTTTGCCTTTATTTATGCGACTTTCAGAAGCCGCCTTTTTTATTTTTATATCGGACTACACAACAGAAAAATTCAAAATCGAGATGTAATTCAATCTCTAAAAAGAATCGAGCCGTGATTAGTAAAACTATTTTAGAAAATCGGAAAAAGTTGGAAGAACTTTTTGTGTGCCGTAATTTTAAATTTTTGTAGAATAGCGATAAATTTTACTCTCAAATATAAAAAAATTTATAATGATTGACATACAATAATTGATGAGATATAATGAAACCAGAATATTTTTACGAAAATGGAGGGATTGCGAGATGAAACTTCTTAATTATGAGAATAATGAAACCTACGATTGTTATATTAACGATGATAAGGGATACGAGTTAAGTTTGAACGAATGTGGTTATGAAAAATGTTCTCCGTCCCATTATTGGGGCGGCGTAAAAAAATTTTATCTTTTTCATTATATTTTGAAAGGAAAGGGTATTTTGAAAATTAATGATGGCGAGGAACGCATCGTTCGAGGCGGACAGGTATTTTTTGTTTCTCCGTATGATAAAATTTACTATGAAGCCGATGAAATTGATCCATGGGAATATATTTGGATAGGGTTCAGCGGCATTTCTGCAAAAAGTATTTTGCAGTGCAGTACTCTTTTGAAGACGGGAATACAGGATGTCAAAAATGAAAAATTATTACTTAGTTTATATAAAAATATAGCAGCTAGCAGTCGGAAGGGAGATGTTGCATATCTCTTGGTTTTGTCGGGATTGTATCGGTTTGTTGCGTATCTTCTCGAAAATTATGGAATAGACAGGAGTATTCGTGATTTTAACATTAAGGAACAAAATTTTCGAAAAATCGTAAAGATGCTCGATGAAAAATATAAAACAGAAATCGGAGCAGATAAAATTGCTCAACTCGTAGGATATGAAAAAACTTATATATATAGGCTATTTCAGGAATTTTTAGGGTTATCCCCGATGAAATATATTTATTATTTACGTATTATAGAATCCATGCAGCGGATGAAACTTGCCGGACATGAAAGTTTTGAAAAAATTGCGGAAGAAGTGGGCTTTAACGAATATTCTACTTTTTTTAGGACTTTTAAGACTCTTGTGGGAATTTCTCCGAATGAATATAAAGATAAATTAAAAAATAATACAATAGAAAGTTTACATCTAAAAACTTTGGACGAAGTGGAAGCAAAAATCGATAGATTCAGAAAATGAATCTAAAGATTTTTGCTTTTTAAAATTATTTGCAAATGAATGCAATGGAAATGCAAATTTTTATATAGTATAATAAAAATACTAAAAAACCTTAGAGAGGTGGAAATGTATGAACAAAGGTAAATCGAAATTCTGTGGCTTGGCCGCAACGGCTCTTCTCGCCGCAGCCGTAATGACTTCGGCGGGGATCGGAAATTTTTCCGCGTTGGCCGAAGGAGAACCCTCGAAAGAACCCGTTGCTCCCGAGCGTTTTGAAGCGGTGGAGGCTTTGCGGGAATCGGGAGAAAAGAATGGCTGGTCGGTCGGCGTATTTACGGGAGATACCCTCGCGTCCGTTTCCGAGGGCGAGATGTCGGCCTATACGTATTATACGACGCAGGTTTGGGATGGTTATAAGTATGCGGCAAACGATAACGCTTTTGCGTATGTCCCTGATGAAATGGAATATACTGTTCCCACTGAGCCGGACGATTTGACGGGTGTACCCGAAGAGCTCCTCGACGCCGAAAAGTACGGCTTTGTGCTGAAAAACGACGCAGAGAAAAACATGGCGCTCATCTATACGGCGGATAAAACAGGAACTTTGTATTTCCAGAACCTCGCGCAGGTCGCCCCTCTGCATTTCGACGACAGGGACAAAAAGGGCGTATACGGAGAATACCGTATCCTTTTGGAAAGCGCGGGCAGCGTGACGCAGGTGTATCCTGCCGAAGGCGCGCACGAATTGCTGGCGGACAACGCCGCGCCCACGACTTCCGCCTGGGTCAATTCCTCCGTGGAAGTGAAGGAAGGGGACAAACTGATTTTCCGCAGCGACAAGGCGGACTCCACGATTTTTTCCTCCCCCGTCGTCAGCTGGGAGGAATTTGAAGAAGTTTATGAACTGAAAAATTTTTGGAAGTTCCAACAAATCAACGACGCGAATTACTTTGAACCTGTCTACCGCCACAATCCGACCGATTCCTGGCTTCGGTTTCCGAATTTGGAAACGAAAAAGAATGAGTGGGATATCGTACAGCGCGGCGGTGTGGAAATGAAGTCGTCTTTGTATTGGAACAATGATTACGATTTTATGGGTGCGTTCGGAGGGTTGTTTATGCACGCTTCGGGAAATTCCGCGTCGGAAGGTGAAAATGCGGGAAAGGGGGATATTGCTTATGCGTTCAAAGTTCCTCATAACGGATATGTGAACATCGACCTCAATCTCGTGGGAAACTGGGCCGCAGGCGACTTTGAAATCGTTTATAACGGCGAAGTGCTCGATTCTTGCACTGCCGCGGGTGATACCATTTATAGAACTGGGCTCACGCTTTCTGCTAATGCCGTAAAAGTGACGGCGGGTACGGAAATTTATTTTGTTCAAAAGACACAAAGCGGCGGTTCGTTAAAAGTGGATATGAACCCCATCGTCACGTACGTCGATGCGCCTTATACGCTGGATAAAACTTCCATCGAAATGGATGCGCAAGAGGAGGAGACGCTTACGCTCACCATTAATCCCGACTACGACCTTGCGGACGAAGAAATCGAATGGACGGCGGCCAACGAGGGGATCGTGGAACTCACTCCCGACGGGAACACCGTAAAAGTGAAGGGCCTTGCGGCAGGACAAACAATCATTTCCGCAAAAATTGGCGCTTATGAAGCGGTGACTTGTGAAGTGACCATCAACGCGGCGCTCCAGAACGAATTCACCGTCGACCCCGAATCGCTCAGCGTCAAGAAAGGAGAGAGCGGAACGCTCACGGTGACCGTCAGCGATAAAATTTCTGTGGAGGATATTGAAGTCGCTGTCGAGGACGATACGATTGCGACCGCTTCGTTGAGCGGCACGACAATTACGGTAACGGGCGTCAAGAAGGGGAACACAAAGCTGTATATCACGGCGGAGGGCTCCAAGAGCGCAACGGTCGAAATCACTGTCACGGATGAAGGCGCGCCGACCGATTCCTCCTCCGGAAGCTCTTCCGATTCGGGTAAAACGGAAAACGACGGAGCGGACGGCGGTTGCGGTTCGGTCGTGGGCATCGGCGCAGCTTCTGTTTTCGCACTTGGAGCGGCGACCTTCGTTTTAACTCGTAAAAAGAAATAAGGAAAGGGAACATTATGGAAAAGAGCGTGACGAAAGTCGGGGGAAATACGAAAAAGACGGAAAAGAGACGAAAGAAGAAGGATTTTTATTTCAGGCGCCTGTTCAGGGACATCAAGAAAAATCCTACTCTTTACGTCATGAGTCTGCCCGCCTTTATTTTGATTGTAGTGTTCAGCTACATCCCGATGGCGGGAATCCTGATGGCGTTTCAAGAGTATTCTCTGGCGGATGGATTGTTCGGGAGCGAGTGGATTGGCTTTACGAATTTTAAATTGTTTTTCAGTTCGTATTATTGCAAAAACGTTATTCTCAATACGTTTTTCATCAGTCTCTATTCACTGTTCGTGGGATTCGGAATGCCCATCGTGTTCGCGCTCATCGTCAATACGCTAGGGAAGAGCTTGGCTGGAAAAGCAATGAAAGTTCTTTCGATTATTCCGTACTTTATCTCGACCGTCATCATGGTTTCCATCATAGAGACGTTTTTTAACGGTTACGACGGAATTTTTAACTCTTTCCTGAATCTGTTCGGAATAAAATCCATCGATTTCATCAACCGCAACGAGGGCTTTTACAGTCTTTTCGTGTGGACGGACCTCTGGCAGGGCATGGGGTGGAGCAGTATCATTTACCTCTCCGTGCTCGGCGGGGTGCCGGCGGAATTATACGACGCGGCGAAGCTTGACGGCGCGAATAAAATCAACGTACTTCGCCATATCGAATTCCCGGAGCTGATTCCTACCATAACCACTCTCCTCGTGCTTGCACTGGGCGGACTTTTGTCCGTAGGGTTCGAAAAAATATATTTGTTGCAAGATACGCTCAATCTCGACAAATCGGAAGTAATTTCGACCTACGTCTATAAAATGGGCGTCCTTTCGCAGGATTATGGTTTCGGAACGGCGGTCGGCCTGTTCAATTCCGTCGTTAGCTTTACACTTCTCGTCACGGCGAACCTTATCGTCCGTCGATTCTCAGACTATTCTTTATGGTGATGCCTATGAATCATTTACTCGAAACGAAAAACGGGAAAACGGGCGGAAAGAAAAAGTTCTTCAATTCCGATATCCCATTCAACATCGTGACGGGAGTAATTCTGACATTCGTTGCGATTATCTACATCCTTCCCCTTCTGTATATTGTCAACGCATCTTTTTCCTCGGCGGAAGCCATTTTTTCCGGAAAAATGCTCTTTATTCCGAAAGGGGTGAATATCGAAGGTTACAAGTTGGTGTTTCAATACGACAGTTTCTGGCGCAGTTATCTGAATACGATCTTTTACTGTATTCTGGCTCTCATCATCGCCATACCTTTCACGGTCATGGCAGCGTACCCGCTTTCCCGCGAGGACTTCGTCGGAAAAAAGTTTATCATGATCGTATATACGATTACCATGTTTTTCAGCGGCGGTTTGGTGCCCACGTACCTGTTGATGACGTCGCTGGGCCTGTACGATTCTCCGTTCGCGCTCGTGCTGCCCGGAGTGTCAGTATGGAACATCATCGTCGTCAGACAGTATTTTATGACCCGAATCAGCAAGGAACTGTTTGAAGCGGCCAGCATCGACGGTTGTTCCAATTTCCGCTTCCTCCTGCATATAGGCTTTCCTCTGTCCGGTCCGATCGTCATCGTCATATCCATGTATACGATCGTCGGACAGTGGAATTCCTATTTCAATCCCATGGTCTATCTCAGTACCCGCTCCAAATTTCCCTTGCAGCTTATTCTGAGGGAATTGCTTTTGACGAGCGAGGGCGGTTCGGACATCAATAATTGGGGAGGAATCGCCTCGGAAGATCGCATTACTGCGCTGGAAGCCATGCGCTTTTCCACCATCATTTTGTCGGCTGTACCGATCATCGTGCTCTATGCGTTCGTGCAGAAGTACTTCGTCAAGGGCGTCATGGTCGGATCTTTGAAAGGTTAATATAGAAAAGGAGTTCAAAATGAAAAAATTCAGAAAATTGGCCGTAGCGCTCGGCATCGGTTTGGCGATCACCGCCGTCACAGGTATGTTTGCTTCCTGCAAAAAGGAGGAGCCCGTCCAGGACGTCATGAATCACGATTCGCTCTATCCCATCATCAAGGAAGAATATCAGGATACGTTCAAACTGACGATGATGGCCCCCAGCTATTATACCGTCGATCCCGACTGGGAAAACAATAAATTTTTTATCCGTATGAACGAACTCACGGGGGTCGATTTTGATTTCCAGGTATTCAATTATGAAATGTACGGCACGAAAAAGCCGTTGGCTTTGAGCAATACCAGCCAGATGCCCGACTTTTTCATGAAGGCCATGTTCGATAAGACGGAAATCGTGAAATACGGTTCCCAGGGACTGATTATTCCGCTCGAAGATCTGATAGACGAATACATGCCCAATCTGAAAAAGCTCATGGACAACGATCCGAAGGTCGCACAGCTCATTACCGCGCCCGACGGACACATTTATTCTCTGCCCACGATCGGGGACAAGGATACCTACAATTTCGTAGGACTTCCCTGGATCAACCAACAGTGGTTGGACAATCTAGGCCTGGAAATGCCCGAGACGCCCGAGGAATTCTACAACGTCCTCAAAGCGTTTCGCGACGACGACCCCAATCAAAACGGTTTGAAAGATGAAACGCCCATGCTCATCGCGGGCAATGCGGAGCTGAATTTCCTCTTTTCCTTCTTCGGAATCGACGCGGAGAATTTTTTCCAGATCGCCAAGGACGGATCGCTCGAATTCGGACCGGAGACCCAGCGGTATAAAGACGCCCTGGTGTGGTTCCAGAAACTGTATTCGGAAGGGCTTCTCAAAAAGGATTACGAGTCGCTCACGACCAATCAAAAATGGTTGGATGCTGCTGCGGGGGATACGAGCACTGTCGGCTTCTTCATCGACTATGCGGCGTACGCGGTGGTCGGATATGACAAGGCGGACGAATACGGTACTTTGGACACCGTGAAGAACGAATATTTCGGTGAAGCGAATTGGTACGGTTCTTACGACGTCACGGACGGATTCTTCGTCATCACGAAAAAGTGTAAGTATCCCGAAGTTCTGGCGCGTTGGATAGACGTCATGTACAATCCCGAATATTCCGTTTGGGCGGAAATCGGAAAAGAAGGAGAAGAATGGGAATGGGACGATGAGGAAAAGACTTCGTGGAGTTATCTCATTCCTCAGGAAGAACGTTCGGAATATATGAGCACGGCGACCATTCAGGGCGGCGGAGCCATGCCTTACGTCAAACCGAGCATAGATTTTATGATGAAATGTTCGGAAGAGAGCATTAGAAAAACGCAGACGGAAGCGGCGAAGATCCAGAAGATTGGCTTCGAGGGATTTCCTGCCATCTTCTTAAAAAATACGGTCGCCATCAAGCAGGCGTCCGTCATGTACGCGGATATTAATAAGTATATTGAACAAGTGAAAGATGCCGTTATCAAAGGACAGTCGATCGAACAGGCCTATGCCGATTACGATAACATGAAAGACCGCCTGAATATAGACGGATTCCTGTCCCTGTACAAAGAAGGATATGAGATTTATCTCGAAAACGCCGTATAATTTTTGAGAGGGTAAAAATGAAGAAGATTTTGACAAAGACATTAGCCGTCGTGCTCTGTTTCGCGTTTGCTTTTTCTGTGGCTTCGTGCGGCGAAGGGGAGAAAACAAAAGAAGATTATAAACTCTCTTTCGTTTCGGCGGGTGACGGATACGCCGTCGAAATCGGCCGCGGCGGAGAAAAATGGAGCAATGCGGATACGGGTGTGTTCGGCGTGCGCGTTTCTTACGACGAAGTGAAAAATGTCAGCGATACGGAATATGCCTATTACGACCAATATCGGGAAATCGACGGCGGTTGGCTCGCCAGCGCCGAATTACAGGCGGAGGACGGCAGTACGTTTTTCGCCGAAGACACTTACCGCATTTCGGACAGCGGCGTGGAAGTCGTCAGGACGTTTACTGTGACAGGACAAGGAAGCGCGCAGGGCTTCATGACATATTATCCCGTCCGCGACGAGAAAGCGGGCGAAGTCCTGGCCAGGGAGTGGTTCGCGCCTGGTGCATACTACGGCAACGACGAGTATAATTTCTGGGGAACGGGAATCAAAATCGGCTATACGGAAGAGGCCGTGGCCAACGTGGACAATCTGTCCGCGCCCGTAATCGCCAATTACCGCGACGGAACGGCTTTTTCGATTACCGACCGTACCCGCGGTTATCGCGAAACGGTGGTGGACGATACCGTGGCTTCTCAAAATTCGATTCTCGTCGACGAGGCGTTCAACATTCCCGGAATTGGGCTGAAAGACGTCTACGGCCAGGGCGAGACGGCGTATGTGGAAATGTACCATTGCTATCCCGCAAATACGCATAACTATATCAACATTTATCCCTTTACGAACAATTACCGCATGTTGCCGATCGAGGAGAATCTGAGCCGGGAAACGGCGTTCGAAATCAAAATCGACGATTACGATACTTTCGACGAGACGGTAGAGAGTATTTGGCGGGATGTGTACGACGAATATTCCGTAGTCGAACGCCGCTATGCACCGTTAGACGTATATAAGGCGCTTACGGACAACATTTACAGAAGTTACGGAATTTTGAACAACGTTCCTCAATATATGACGAATACCGACCATCCTTATACGGAGAGCGGATTTTTGTACCGCAACGCCGATTTGGCTTCGCTTATGATTTCTGCGGGGTATCGGCTCGGGAAACCGGAATATATCGAACAGGCGGACACGCTCATTGACTATCACATAGAGAAGGATCTTATCGTCGATAATATCGTCAATAAGTCTGAGCGCGCGGAAGCGGAAGGGGTTATGGCGGTTTTGGAGGCGTACAAGACTCACCTCGAAAACGGCGTAAATAAGAAGGATTGGCTGGCATACGTGCTGAGGAAGACGGAACAGAAAAGAGAGGTCGCAGATCCGATGTCTATTCCGCTCTTTATGCGGGTAGCGGAATATATCAAGGACGATTCCTATGTAGACCTGTCCGCGGAAATTCTTAAAGAATTTGAAGAGACGCACAAGGATTATTATTATACGGGAGCGATCGTCAACAATTCCGGAGATCCCATTCCCAATCGTGAAGCGGGTATGATCTATCTCGATATTTATCTCTATATGTATAAATTCACAGGAGACGAGCATTATCTCGATATGGCCAAACGCTGCGAAGTATACGTGGAAAGCAACATGATCATACAGAACATCATGATGAAGGCGGAAGGGGCCACAGGTTACGAGACGCTTTCCGACGGACGTTTTCGCGAACTCGGAACGGTGGGGAACACACAGGTGAAACCTTACGGATTGAGCTGGGTGTCTGGTCAGACGGCCAGCGCGGACAACGCTTCTGCTTATTGCGTGCCTTTCGTGCTCGAATTGTACGAACTCACGGGGGAAGAAAAATATTTTGAGTTCGCGGATTATGTCATGACCAACTCTATGCTCTATGTCAACATGGGAGACAAAACGTGGTTGATGGACGACATTCGTCATTCTTCGGGGATAGGTTTCCAGAATGAGTATTTCGGAATCGCCGCTTCGACGGACACTGTTTCCGCGGGACGGGGCACCATGCACATGAGTAACCTCGGTTGGAACATGTTCGTCGTGCTCAATAGTTTGGATTACTGGGCGGATTACGACGAAAATTTCCTTTCGGAAACGAAGGACAGTTATGATACGGCCGTGCTTAAATATGCGACGGCAAGCAGCAGTCAAAGCTCGATTTACCGTCCGTACAACGCGGTGGATAAGAGGGCGGATACCGCATGGAAGCCCGCGGCAGACGATGCGGAGCGTACACTTACTGTCGACCTCGGAGAATTTATTCAGGTGAAATCGGTGGAAGTGCTCGCGGAGGGTGAGACGAAAGTCTTCGCTTCGGACGACGGGGTCGACTTCACCGAAATTTCCCCCGCGGAAGTGGACGGAATCTATCGTTATGTCCGCGTCCAGGTCTCGGAGGGCGGCTTGGTCAAAGACCTCAAAGTCATCGGAAATCCCGTAGTTGCCAAAAACTACGCTTTGGGCGCGCAGGTAACCGTCATGGGTGCACCTGTAGAAACCATGTCTGACTGGAATTACGATACCGTCTGGCGCTCTTCCAAGCAGACGGATACGATCAACGTCGATCTCGGAAAAATATACGGGATCACGGAGGTGAGCATGCTTTTCAACGTGAACGTTAATTTCAGCGGCCAGGATTATGTTTCTTCCGTTAATAATATCCCGTATTCTTATAAAATAGAGTATTCCGCCACGGGCGATGAATGGTTTACTTATATAGATCGTTCCTCTACGCCCTTCGTTTCGGCGGTATATAAGGAGAACGTGTACGTGAGGGCGCGCTATTTCAGAATTACCGCCACGGCGGGGACGGGCAATCTCACGATGAATGAGCTGAAAATTTCTGGAGTATAAAATGCAGATAGAAAATCTGAGATGCGGAATCAAATTTCATACGGCGGACGGACGTGATAAAGTTATCTTCCGTCCGTACGACGAAATTTCGGAGCGCGAAGGACATTTCGAGGGAAAACTTTCCCTCCTTGACGAGGCGGGCAAATTTGTTTTTTTTGATAAAATAACGCCCGTCGGAGAAGGGTTTTCCGTTGAGTGCAGTTGTCTCGTCGAAAAGCTCGCTCCCTTCGTGACGGGGATAGGTCTAAGCGCGGGTGCTACACTCGCTGAGGCTTACGGCGATCTGCAATTTTTCATGCCGTCGGCATGGTACGGAGAAAAACGTTTTTTCGAAGGGAAAAGCAATAAATTCCCTATGATCGACGGCGTTGCGGGCGGCGGCGTAGATGGAATCGGCGCGCCCGTGTGTGCGGCGTTTTCCCTCAAAAATAAGCTGGCATATTCCGTGGAAGCCGAAGACCCCGGGTACGACGCACCCCTTCCCAAAACGGGAGACGTCGTCATAGACGGACGGATTACTCTCCCGGGGATAGGCTTTTCAAAAGGAGAGGAACTCGCGCTCGTCTATCAGTTTCCAGCCACGTCCTACCATATCGCGGGGGAGAAGAGGACGATTTTCTACTATCTTCCCGCCGAGGAGGGGATGCGCATTGAAGGACGTTTTTGCGTTCGTGCCTTTCCGTGTGAAAGCTATCACGGATGCCTGAAAAAGGTGTGGAGAGACGCATACGACAAATATGCCGTTATAAACGAAAACGTAGATACCTCGACTGCAAGGAAGGCTCTTTTAAGATATATTGCTGGTTCATACGGAGTCGTAAACGGTATCCCGCAATACATGACGAACGTCGATCATTTTACGCACGAGAGCGGTTTTTTATACCGCAACGCCGACCTTGCCCTCCTCATGCTCGAATATGGCGAAAAAGAAGGGCGAAAAGACATTGTAGACGATGCGCTTTCTGTGCTGACTTCTCAGGTGGAAAAAGAGTATGCGGGCGGAAATCAGGTCTTTGAGTTCGAGCGCAGCCGCGCCGAGGGCGTTCATTGCATTTTGAAAGCCTATCGATACTTGAAAAAACGAGGTGACGAGAAAAGAGAATGGCTTGCATTTGCGGAGCGGGAAGCAAAGCATTTTTTGAATACGGAAGAATATTTTTCCGTGCCTTTGTTGTGCGACTTAGGAATTATAAAAGCCGCGGAAGAAAAAGCGGAAAAAATATGGAAGAAATTTTCCGATATGAATTTTTACGGCGGTATCGTAGATTTTTTGGCAGAGCCCGTTCTTGACCGTGAATCGGGATATATCGGCCTTTACGATTTTTTGACGCTCTATGAATGTACCAGAGAGGCGAAATGGATCGAGAGGGCGGCGTTTTGTGCCGACTATCTCGAAACCTATCAGGTTTTACGTATAGACGGTTACGCAGCCTTAGATATAGACGGCAACGAACATTTTAATATGGCTGCAATCGGGAATGAGACACTTCGATGTAACGGATTGAGTTATATTTCCGCCAACTGTAACGGAACCGATGTTTTTAACGTCCTTGCCGTACCGCTTTATTATAAACTTTCTATTTTGACGGGAGATAAGCATTACTTCGATTATGCGAAATTGTTGGAAAGAAATGCTTTGGAATATATCGACTTGAACAATAAGGCGGGCGCTCTTTGTGACGTCATGTACGGTACAGGCATAGGATTTATGAATGAATACTATCAACTTGCCGTTTCCGACGACTCTGCGGGACCGTACACGGGCACTGCTCACGATGCGAATATTGCGTGGATGCCGTTTGCCGTTCTCTCATCACAAAGGGATATTGCAGCGCTCACGGGAAAACCTTTTCTTTCAGAAAATAAACGAAAAGAAATGAGACAGAATTTTTCGTTTGAATGTGATTTCTCCGGCAGGGAAGAAAGGAAAATCGATTTGACCTGCGGTGATTTTTATCGTAGGACGCATTTTTCTGCGGGAGAACGCCTTGAAATCGTTTTACCGCGCGAAGCGGATGAGATCGTGTTCGCTCACGGCGAAAAATATATTGTTTATCGATATAAGCTGGAATTTTTCGGCGATAAAGAACAATTAAAAGAAGTTTTTTCGGATAAATGTGCGAGATTTACTTCTTTTTCCGTCCCCTCAGGGTGCGATAAAATCGTTATGATATGCGAAAGTCCCGTGGTGCTTCGGCAAATTCAAATTTTCGGCGAAGCGCCGACGGAAAACATTTTCCGAAAGCCGAAACGCCCGAAAGAAGGTTTATATCTCAATGGGGCGGACTATTCTTCTCTGCAAGAGAGCTTGGCTCCTTGGTCATACTTCGCCAAGGCAGACGGGGAATATATTTCTCTTGTATACGATGACGTAAAGAACGCATGGCGCTTTGAGGGAGATGAATATTTGTGCGTGAAATCGGGCTGTCTGGTCCACCCGGGCGCTTCGGTTTCGGCGGTAACCGTGTTTACAGCTCCGAAATCGGGTATTTATGCGGTGCGGCGTTACCTTTCCCCCGCACAGTATCTCGACCGCTTCGGTGCGGAGGTGGTGTGCTCGGTATATCGTGAGGACAATCTGATCGAAGAAAGAGTATTTAAGTTGGAGCGGGAGGCGAGCGAGGAAGTTCGTTTTGAAACTCTCCTCGAAGAGGGAGAAAAACTGTACTTTGAAGTTGCCGCGAAAAACGGTAACTCGCACTGTTTCCTTTCCGATGAAATCGAATTGAGAATAAAGAGGTGAAAAGATGAAAAATAAATTTCGCTTTTTAAGTATCCTTGTAGTGTTGGCGTTGTTGCTCGCACCCTGTACGGCAGGTGCTTATGCCTTGGCGGAGAACGCCGAGGGTGTGCCCGTCGACAGTACGGAGGATTCCGACGTGGCGGAAGAGACGCCTGATAAAACTCCCGAAGAGGACGTTCTTCTCCGCTTCAATGCCGAGGAAAATTTCAGCGACTTGGGGAGTCCGTTCTGGAAATATTATTACATTAATGAGGACCCTGATTCGGTATTGACGGAGCTTTCCGTCCACGGCGGCGGACCCCAAGGGGATTACGCCTATGACGGGAGCTGGGTGATGAAATATAAGTACGTGGTGGATTCCAGCGATTACATCTCGGACGAATATCATCAATACCTTGGAATCTGGGGAGGAATTACTATGCACCCGGGCGGAAAGGCAGATGTGGTGCTCTCTTTTATCGCGCCCGTGGACGGCGTTATCAATATTGATGCTACTATCAAGGCTTCCAACGCGGGCAGCGACGGCGTGAAATTGTACACTACCGTCAATTCACTCGATTTGGAGAATAAGATTTATCCTGCCGATTCCGATTATATTCTTCATACCTCCAAAGGCAATACCGAATACGCCGTCGAGGGTTACGAGGTAAAGAGGGGAGACGAAATCTTTTTTAGGCTCAATAAAAACGAAACTCTCGCGAATGATCTGACCTATTTCAGCCCGACGGTATCGTATATGAGCTATGTAATGCCCGAGGATGTTGCAATCGTCGTAGGAGCGGAATCCTTGACCCTGCCGGAGGGCGGGATACGCCTTTTGGAAGCGGAAATGAACGTCAATTTAGGGCAATCCCTCGAATACGTATTCGTCTCCTCGGACGAAAACGTCGTCAAAGTAGAGAATAACGGACTTATTTACGGAATCAAAGAGGGCATGGCCGTAATAACCGTCACAGAAAAAGGGAGCGGGCTTTCCGCGCAATGCTCCGTCACCGTGGAAAAGGAAAAGTCCAAAAAGGACGAAAAGAGCGGGTGCGGAAGTACGGCGGCTGGAGGCATTATCGCCGGAACATTAATTATCGGCATGGCAGCGTTTGCAAAAAAACGACTTGAAAGGAAAAAATGATTCGAAAGTTCAAAGAATATATTAAACTGGATACTCCGAATACGACGCTTTTGTTTCGAGTACGAAAGGAATATACGGAAGTACTCTATTATGGGCACAGGCTGCCCGACGCAGAAGATTATGACGTGTTTGGGAAAAATTTATATCTCGGTACCGTGGGGTGTGAGGATTACGTAACAGCTCGTCTGCCTGTATCGTTTACGGGAATAGGTAACGGGACGGAAAGCTTTTTGATAGCGAAAAATGCCGACGGGTCTTATGTTAACCGATTTGAGTTTATAGGCGCAGAGGCCGAAAAAGAAAATGGAGAAGATTCTTCTTTTCCGCATGCTCGGAACAAGTCCGAAACTCTCATTTTGAAATATGCGGATCGATATGCCGATCTTGTTTTGGAACTCCGGTATTCGTTATTTTCCGATTCGGACGTTATTTCGGTGAAATCTCGGGTGACATATACGGGAAATTCCTCCGTTGAAATTCTGCGCTGTATGAGTTTACAGGCGGATTTTTGGGGCGACGATTTTGATATTGTCACTTTCGATGGCGTTTGGGCGAAAGAACGATTTTTGAACGAACGTAAGCTCGGTGCGGGCATATTCGTCAATGACAGTAAACTTGGCGGTAGTTCAAATCGCCATAATCCTTTTTTTCTTTTGCGCGATAGCCGAGGCCGCGGTGAAACATTTGCATTCAATCTTATTTATAGCGGGAACCATAAAGAAATTGTAGAGGTGACATCGGACGGCCGCACACATGTTTTAACGGGCATTAACGATTACCTTTTTAATTATCGATTAAAAAAAGGAGAAAGTTTTGACTCGCCCGAAGCCGTCATGCTCGTTTGCAATTCTTCTGATGAAGTCACGTCAGAAATGCACAAGTTTGTGAAAGGACACGTCATGCCACCTGAATTTGCAAATAAGCCGCGTCCTGTACTTCTCAATAATTGGGAGGCGACCTATTTTAATTTTGACCTCGAAAAGCTCACGGAATTGTTGCAAAAAGCAAAAGCTGCGGGAATAGAGTTGTTTGTTTTGGACGACGGTTGGTTCGGCTGCCGAAACGACGATAGCTCCAGTTTAGGAGATTGGCTTATAGAAAATCCCAAAGTACGCGGGGGAATCGCGGGCTTTTCCACTTTGGTAAAGGCCGCGGGGCTTAAATTCGGGATTTGGATGGAGCCGGAGATGGTAAGCGAGAACAGCGAGCTTTTTCGTGCTCATCCCGAATATGCCATGGCGAATCATCGTCCCCCCGTCGCACGACGTAACCAACTCATGCTTGATTTGACGAATTCCGAGGTATGCGATTACGTGGTACGAGCCGTTTCAGGCGTGATAGAACGATACGGCGTCGATTATATAAAGTGGGACTATAATCGAAATATGACGGATATGTATGGACGGGGAATAGAAAATCAAGGCGAATATTTTCACCGTTATATATGCGGACTTTATGGTATTCTCTCGAAAATTCGGTCGACGTATCCGGGTGTTTTATTTGAATCATGCGCTTCGGGCGGAAATCGTTACGACCTTGGTATGCTGTATTTTATGCCGCAGATATGGGCGAGCGATAACACGGATGCTTTTGATAGATTGTTTATTCAAGAGGGAACTCTTTACGGATATCCTCAGAATTCCATGGGCGCTCACGTTTCTGCCTGTCCGAATCATCAAACGGGGAACAGTACATCCATCGAAAATCGTTTTAATGTCGCCGCGCTTGGACTTTTGGGATATGAACTCGATCTTTCGAAATTGAGTGAAAAAGAGTTTTCTGCGGTAAAAGAACAAGTCGATTATTATAAAGCTCACAGAGCTTTGGTTCAGAGAGGAAATTATTATCGCCTCGATAGTGCGTTTAAGGGCAATTATGCAGGCGCCATCATTGTTTCCGAAGATAAAAGAGAAGCTCTCGCGTTCGTCGCGGTACAGCGAAAAATAACGGGAGTATTGGGATATCGATTCTTCTTAAAAGGGTTGGACGGGAATAAAAAATATCGTGTGGAGGTTCGCAAACAGTGCGATGTTGAAAAAAGTATTATATTTACCGCTTGTGGTAATGCTTTAATGAGCGGCAGTGTCTTTTTCGGCGATTTGTTTGATGAAAATTCTCGGTCTGAAAATTCAGCTTCCCTCGCTTCGCGGCTGGTTTACTTAAAGGAAATCGATTGACTGTATTTACAAGGACGAATTATGCGTTGGTATATAGCGGAAAACAAGAGAAAAATAGAGACGGAAGATATGTCCGAACACTTCGGCGATATAGACATGAGCGGGGAGAAAGTTTTGGGTATCATACATTATGGCGCGAGAGACGGAAAAATCGAGATCGTGATAGACTTAGTTTTTCCGTCTCTCCGCGTTCAGCCGAATAACACTTATGGAAGTTATACTTTGAAAGGAGTGAAATCTCCGCAATTATTTATGGAGCAAGAAAGGTTTGTCCGTGCCGAGATAGACGGAGTATTAACCTTGTATTCCCGCATAAAGGCAGGCGACATTATCTGCCGATTTTATCCTTCGGAGACGGAATCCGTTTTTTACGAAGAAATAGACATTATTGCCCGTGAGGAAGTTGTGCCCGTTTGGGAACTTTCGAAACGGTTGGAAACGAAAATAGGTTGTGAAGGTTATATTTACGTAGAATGTAAAGCAAACGGAGCGCCTTGCAAACTTGCGCCCGGAGAAAAGGAAACCGTTTTATTTTCTTATAGCGTAAGGTATAATGGAGAAAAATTGGGGAGGAGACAAAACCTTTGGAAAAGCGTCACGCTCGGATAAAAGAGCTACTGGAAGAGTGCGATCTCACTACAGGAAATGCCATAATAGATACGCTGTTCGCTTTTTTGAAAATCCGTACGGGGGAAAGTTTATTCAAAACGTGTAAAGGGCTGATTCACTCCCCGGGAGGGTATGCATATTATGCCATATCTTCCAAAGTCATATTGTTTTTTACCCAGCGTTGCAGAGTACGTTTGATCATATCCATGTTGTTACTGCGTTATTCGCTATCCATTAAGCATAGGATATTAAAATAATAGACTCATGACTCATCTAATACCACAACTAGTTTATTACATACGACATGGAGTGTCAATACCATATTGTGTTCACGCCAAAATATCATAGAAAAATAATCTACGGGGCATTGCGTACGGAAATAGAAAAAATATTACGAGAATTATGTCAGCGAAAAGAAGTGGAAATCATAGAAGCGCACGCAATGCCAAATCATATCCACATGTTGGTGAGCATATCGCCGAATGAAAAAGTATCATCGTCCATGGGATATCTTAAAGGAAAGAATACCATGATAATTTTCGAAGTGGTATGCTCATATGAAATATAAGTTAGGAAACCGACATATTGCGTAAATACGATAGGGAATAACAAGCAAGCCGTACAAAAGTATATCCAAAACCAGGAGAAAGAGCATTTGATTTCAGACCAAATCAGTATGGTAGAATATTACGATTTGTTTGAGAAATGGCTGAAATCAAATAAAGAAAAGAGGAATATCCCGAAAAAGAAATAATTGGCTTGCCGCAATGCGGTAGGCAGTCTTGAGCGGTGCTTAAGCACCTCGCCGGTATTCACACCCTCTATGGCGATTCTTAAAGTCCCTCACTTTAATGAGAAAAAAGGGGTTATAGGCGAATAAAAGCGCATAGATAGAAAGACTCTGAACTTTTCGAGGCTCAGGGCCTGTCGATTGGGAAAAATTCGAATCAGCACACCAAAGAATTGACTTGTAAATCTTCGGAAAGAACAGAATATAGAAGTAAAAAATCTGTTTTTTGAAAGAAGCAAGATTCATATACTGCTTTGCGAAAAGTTTAAGATAAGCTTTTCTATAAGAAAGCAAAGTTTTGTTATCTATATGTAAATATTGCGTCAATGCCTTTACCGTTTTATGCGCATAGAAATTTTCGAGGTAAATGACGGAGATGATTCTGCGATGATTAAAGGCGTAAAGATAGTCATCATCTGAGAAATGATTTAACATATAGCGGAAGGAGGAATAAATCTTGTCTTTTGAAAAATTTTTGCTGTTCAAAGCCTTGATAAGCAACAATTCTAAGGTTTTTATTTGAATTGTTTTCATAGCAATATTATTGTATCATAAGGCGTTTTTTGAAAATTTCCCAAATATGGAAATTTTTTAAAAAAATGAATAAGGACTATAAAAAATAAGCGGGTAAAGAGCAACAGAATAAGAGAGATTCTTTCCGAATAGAAAAAGCCGGATTACATAATCCGGCTTTTTCTATTAATCGTCTGCAATATTTTTGCGTTTCAAACTTTCCGTATTATAAAAGTCGGCTAGTTCGATGTCGAGTCCGCGACAGATATTTAACATCGTAGTATCTATTCTTCCGGGTAGTTTACCGGATAAAACGGTGTTGAGCGTAGATGTCGAAATCCCGCTTCTCTTTGCCAAAGCATATTGGGTAAGCTGGCGCTCCTTCATAAGCTCACGGATTCGTAAGGCTACGGCTTTGCTAAATTGCATCATAAAAAAAGTTCCTCCATAATAAATTTGTATTTCTTATTCTACTATGACGAAGTGCCGTAATATTACGAAACTTTGTATTTTTTGGAAAAAATTTGTAATATTTTGAGTAATATTTGTTCTTGTAAAAAATAAGCGGGAATAAATCCTCATATAGATTTCAAAAGTCGTGTGCTCTTGGCTAAAGAAGAGAAAATCGGGAAGGAAATTGCGGACGGAAAAATGAAAGCGGAATATTCGGAAAGGATAAACAGACGGCCGGTTATAAACAAAAAGGTACCGATTTTTCTTAAAACGACAAATTAGGCAAAAAAAACAGCAGAATACGTCAAAAATATTGTTTTATTTTGTATTCTTATGGTATAATACAGACCCTTAGGAGTATAGATTAAATTGATTGGCGGAAAACGGAGGAAAAAAATATGAAACTGATCACGTTTGCAGTCCCCTGTTATAATTCCGAAAATTACATGTGTCAATGTATAGATAGCCTTTTGACAGGTGGCGAAGATGTGGAAATCATTATTGTGAACGACGGTTCGTCGGACGGTACGGCAGGAATTGCGGACAAATATGCGGAACAGTACCCTTCTATTGTCCGAGCGGTACATAAAGAGAACGGCGGACACGGTTCGGGAGTCAATAAAGGAATGGAAGCCGCTTCGGGGTTATATTATAAAGTAGTAGATTCGGACGATTGGCTCGACGGGGATGCATTGAGGGTACTATTGGAAACGATAAGAAAGCATCTGAGGGAAAAGCGCCTTCCCGATTTATATTTAACGAATTTTGTATACGAAAAAGTCTATAACGGAACGAGATTTGTCAGGAGCTTCAAAGGGAATTTTCCGAAGAAGGAAATTTTCGGATGGGAGCAGGTGAAGAGATTTCGCACGTCGTCTGTACTTTTGATGCATTCGCTCGTATATCGGACGGATAAACTGCGCGCAAGCAATACCGTATTGCCCGAGCATACTTTTTATGTGGACAATATTTTTGCCTATAAGCCGTTGCCTTATATGGAAAAACTTTGTTATCTGGACATTGATTTATATCGATATTTTATCGGCAGAACCGATCAGTCGGTGAGCGAAGAAAATATTGTCAGGCGTTATGAACAGCAGATCCGCGTGATGAAGGAAATGATTTGCGCGTATCGGTATGAAGGGATCAGGTGTTTCCCGAAGGGACTCAAGCGGTACATGCTGCACGACCTCGCCGTAGCGATGACTTTGACGATCATGTTCACGACGGGAGGAAAAGACGAGCCTGCCAAGCGAAAGGCCGCTTTGAAAGCATTATGGCGTTTCATTAAAACAAAGGATAGAAAATTATATCGTTATCTCAAGTATAATACATATCCCGCTATTGTGGATTGGATGCCCTTCCGAATGCAGGGAAAAGCAACTTTGCTCGGCTATAAATTTTTCCGCGCAAAACTTAAATGCAGTTGATCCAAAAGAAAAGACAAAAAGCCAAACAGCCCTCCAAAAGTCAAATAGACTTTTGGAGGGCTGGAATTTTATACTTCGTCGCACGGATTTTTGAGCAGATGCATAATAATGAATACAACACAAAAGAGGTATACCGATTATGTCTTATCGTCTGTTTCGCGGATTTCCGCCTTGTTTTTTTTCCTGCTTTGAACCCTGCCTGTTCGGTTCGGCTTTTCCCGATTCCGAACCTCTGAATTTTACAACTCCGCGTTGTTTTTCGCCTTGTTTCCGTCCTTGTCCCCCTTGTCCGCAGCCCTGCCTTCCCCGTCCCTGTGTCTGCGGCGGCCCGGAGAACGGCGGAAATTCCAACGGAGAAAACGGCGGCCGCTGTCCCATTCCCGCCCGTCCGACGGTGATTTTTCCCTCATCGGATTCGGCGCTTTCCTTTAATCGTTTGACTGCCGTGGGCAGGGGAGACGCGGGCAACCGCATTACGGTTTGCATAGACGGAAGGTGCGGGACGACCTCGGTCGATATTTCCGGGGTCTGGCGCTATACAGTTCCCTATGAACTTTCGGCCGGAAACCATTCTGTAACTGTGAGTGCCGAAAATTGGTGCGGCTCCGTTTCGTCCGCTTCGTCATCGTATTTTACGATAGGGGAGGACGCGGCAACCTTAGCGATTACGGATCTGAAAATGGGTTCGGTTTATCGTACGATAGACGCCGCGTTTCGGGTTGGGAGCAATTCCCGAAGTATGACCATCTATTACGTCCTACTCGATCCGTCTTCTCCGCCTCCCACGGCCGACCAGATCATCGGATATTCCGATGAGCCCTCTTTGACAAACGGAGTGGCCGCTCGCGGCCGTTTCTCCGTACCCGCGGGCGGGACGGAAATCAAAAAGAGCCTTCGCGGTCGGGAGGTGGACGCGCCGCTCGCTTTGGAAACGGGCGTCGTGGACGGGTATCCCTATGTCTTGTATGCCGTGGGAGTCGTGGACGGGACGGGTACGAGAACAAACGTCGCGTCTTATACCGATTCCGCAGTGGGAATGCCCTTTGAATCGGGCGAAGGTACGGCGGGAAATCCCTTTATTATCCGCAGCTATTCCGCCGCTGAGCTTTCGGACTATCCCGACCAGAGCGCGGGACATTCCATCAACCGCACGGGGACGAACGAGCCCGCCCGCCAGCTGGATAATATCCAAGGCATGGCGGAGATGAATGCCGCCGATCCGTCGCGGGGACTTCGGGGAACGCTCGCGGCCGAATATCTTCTCGGTTCCGATATTGATCTCTCCGAATATGCCGCGGCGTATCATAATCAGGGCTGGCGTCCCATAGGAACAGTGGAACGCGATACGATTTATCGCTTTACGGGCACGTTTGACGGAGGCGGACATACGATTTCCAACATGACACAGGCGCTCGATTCTTCCGTACAGACGGCGAAATACAGCGGACTTTTCGGATATGCGGAAAGGGCTAGTATCAAAAATCTGACTTTGCGCGCGATTCGCTCCGCGCCTGCAATCTCCGGCCCCGTGAGCGTGGGCGGCCTGGCGGGAGCACTCTATATTCCTTCGCTTTCCAACGTAACGGTTTCGGAGGCGGTCTTTGATTTCAATTTCGGAGACGGCGGGGCGCAGAACATCTTTGCGGGCGGCGTCTCGGGAGAACTCAACGGCGGGACTTTGGAAAATGTTCAAGCGTCGGATATCTCCTTTGACGACAAAAACGGAGCGACGGACTATTCCGGCGGAGAATACGGCTACGTGTCCAATGCCGCCGCGCCCCTGTCCTTTGCCGATGCGACGGTGAGCAACATCCGCCATCTCGGTTACGGCGGCGTTCCCGGATTGGTTTTCGGGGGGCTGGCCGGATTGATTTACCTGCTCGACGCGGAAAAACCGATGACGATGCAGAGAATTTCCGCTTCCGACGTGACGGCGGACATTGAAAATATGGACGCGGGCGGCGTAATCGGCAGACTTTTCCAATATGCGGAAGCGGAAATTTCAGATATCGCGGCTTCGGGGATCGAACTCACGTCGTCAGCGTCCGGTTTTTCCTATATCGGAGGCATAGCGGGCGATATTTACAGCTATGCAAAACTCGATTTCGGCGGAGCGGAGATTTCCTCGTCGACATTGAGTGCCTATTCGGGCGTCGGCGGTGCGCTCGGCCATCTGAGGATTTTTGAGGGGGCTTATATAGAAATGCACGACGTTTCCGTGACGGGAACGGGGGTGACGGCAAACAACAGTTATGCCGGCGGTCTGATCGGAGCCGTGTCCCGTTCGGGGGATTCCTATCTGCGGATTTTTTCTTCCCAAGTTTCCGACACGGTCAAAATCGACAGTCCCAACCAAGCGGGCGGTTTGGTGGGAGATCTCTTTCATACGTCCATCAGTTCTTATGCATTTATCGACGGCTGCCGCAGCGAAGCGGAGGTGGACGGTTCGTCCGTGGGCAGGTATGCGGGCGGACTTGTCGGCTTCGGAAATTACGTCGCCGTAAAGGATTGTACGGCCGCCTGTAACGTCGTGGGGACGCGGGAGGAATTTTCCGTCGGCGGGCTTTTCGGAGAGGGCTCGGGCGTCTATCTCGTCAACTGTCACTATGAAGGCGCGGTTTCGGGATATACCCGCCTCGGCGGACTCATCGGAACGGCGCACGGTTTGAATATCGGAACCTCAGCCTATCCCGCTCCGTTTGCAGTGAAAGATAACGTCGTCGAGCTGTGTTCCGCAAAGGGGACGATAAACGCTCTCGGCGTCGGTCAGTTTATCGGCGGACTTGCGGGAGAAGCCAAAGATATTTTGTTCGATCGCTGTTATTCCAAAACGGAAATCGCGGCGGCCGGCTCCTCCTATGTCGGCGGATTGACGGGAATTCGGGAAAATAATGAATACAATACCCTGACGTTGGCCGTCGATTGCTACTATTCGGGAAATATTACGAACGCGGCCGAATATGTGGGCGGGAGTGCGGGAAGTTCCGAAGAGACGCTTCAACGCCTGTTCGCCTACGGAACGATCGCGGGTACCTCTTACGTCGCAGGGATTCTCGGCGAACAGAGGAACGCCGCGAAACCGACGGAAAACTGCTTCGCGCTGCAAACTTCCGTCGCAGCGTCCGCTTCTCCCGCAGGGCGCGTGGCCAATCCCGACGGCGGAAATTATTCTGACAATTATGCTTTACAGACCATGTCTCTCACGGAAAACGGCACGGCGAGAGCCCCCGTCGTAAACGTAGACGGCCGCGACGGCGGCGACGTCACCGCGGCGTCTCTTTCTTCCGTCATGCAGGCGGGCGGCTTTACTTCTTCAATCTGGAATTTTTCTTCCGTCGCTTCCTTGGGGTATCCTACCCTCATAGATAATCCCGAATAGACATGTTTTCGACTTTCCGTGAAAATGCACTTTTTCGCTGACGCCGTTTGGAGATGACAAAATAAAAAACGAGCCTGAAAGGCTCGTTTTCTATTTTCATGAAGAGCAGATGTCTCCGCTTTCATTTTCGACCGCGATCTATCTTTTTCCGCTTTCTGCGTATCGGATAAACAGGCATTGTTATTTTTACCGTTATGGGATAATGCCTAATGCATCTCCTATTTTTCCGCCGTTGAGGATATATCTTTTCATGTTTTTCTGCAAAGAGGTGTTTTCGGGTAATTCTTCTGGCGGTAAAGTTGTCGTTTTATATACCCATAATTTATAGCTATCGGCGTTTTCGTTTACTTCGAGAATTTCAAAGCGTCGCCGAAATTGTATAATTTTAGAATTTTCGGGCAGCAATTTTTCGAGCGCGGGGGAAAGCAGCCAGGAATAACAGGCAAATTTCGCGCCCGCATATTCCGGGTAATGCGAATCGAAAAATTTTCGCGCAAAAGAGAGCGAAGTTGTTATTTTTTCCGGCGAAAGATCCGCATCTGAAGGAATATGGATGGAGAGCAATTTTTTGCCTTCCCATTCTCCCGATTCATATTCCAGTTCGCCCAAACGAAAAAGGCATAGGGAGAGTTCTCGCCCTACCCAAAAGTCGCGGTCGAAGCCATAGGAGCCGAACGCGGCTTTATGTTCTCGCACGAATCGGGAAAAACATTTCATCGTATCGACAAAAATTTTATCGTCTATATGATTTTTTTCGTAAAGCGCGCGGGTTTTCAGCGCCGCCGAAAGCAGGAGCTTCAACTTTTTCAGTCCCCGCTCGTCGTCGGGAAAGAGCTTTGGCAGTTTTTCCGTCGCAGCTTTATATCCGACTTTGTCGCAAAAATCGGCGAGCAACCCGTTTTCTTCGTTTTCGGACAGGCCGAGGACGACGCCTTTAAGAAGTTCGTTCACTTCTTCGGGCATATCGATGTCATTGCATAATTTTTCTAAACTATCCATAGCTCTTCTTTCCTTAAATTTTTATTTTCAAGTATATTATAACACGAAGGGGGAAGGAAAGTCAATATTTTCTCTTTTGCACTTCCAAAGAGGCCGCTCTCCGAAAGGAAAGCGGCCTCTTTGAAAAATAAGAACCTTTTTATGGATGAGCGATGTTTTTTATGCGTCTTTTCCGCATAATATTCTTTCTTCTATTATATAATAACTAACAGTTAGAAGTCAAGTATTTTCTAACTGTTGGTTATATAATTTTTAATATGGTAGAAGAAATCAAGACCCGATTAAGGGAAGAAATCAGAAGGAGCGGTCTGACGACGGTGGAGCTTGCGCGGCGCGTGGGGGTGACGCCGGAGATGATCACGCAATATTGCACGACGAAGAAACTGCCGAGGCTGGACACGTTTGCAAAACTTTGTCAGGAATTGGACGTATCGGCAGATTATATTCTTGGACTTCCGGAATAAAAAAACGGCCCTTGCGGCCGTTTTTTCGTTTATAGGCTTTCCGGACGAATACATTCGCCGGTGGAGCAGCTCTGGAAAATGACGAAGAAGCCTTCTTTGTCCGTGAAAGCGGAGGAAGGGACGAACGTGCAGATTTCCGCGATTTCTTCGGGCGGGGAGTCCTTATTTTCCGCAGGCAGGGCGTAGCAGATATATTTTGCCTTCAAATCGTCGTAAATGACGCCCACGAGATATTGAGGTTTTGTTTCGTCGCCCTGTATGCGCACCCATTCCGAATAGGCGAAGATATTTTTCAGGCTCTCGTCCTTAGGGTATTTTGCGAAGAGAGCGTCGATTTCTCCCTTGACGGCGAGATAGTATCCGTCGGAGTCCGTTTCAAACGGATTGCGTATATTCTCAGCATTTCCATTCTTTGCAGAGTCCTGCCGCTCTTCCTCTGTTTGTTGCGGATTTCCGCTTTCAGCGTGTGCATATGTACGAGATTCTTCATTCTCGAAGCGTTCATGTTCTTCCTCGTATAATAATGTTGTCTGGATTTGACCGTTCTACGGATCAGCAACATTACTTTGGTTATGTTGTTTGGAAAGGGTGCGGGGAAAATTTTTTGAAAGGTTGCCCCGTATCCTCCCGAATGGTATAATAGGCATAGATTCCGTGGTTCGGTTCAGTGCTCTTTACCGCTTGTCGGTTGCAAGGAGAGTCCGACCATAGCGTCTATGCCTTTTTGTTGATTAGTTAGATAACGCTCCGTCGTTTTATCTCGCACGAGTTTACATGGCTCTTCGCTTATGGTTCGCCGCGAATTACTTTTTACTTTGGAGGTTATCTTTATGGTTTTTGTCGGTATCGACGTCGCTAAGGACAAGCACGAGCTTTATGCCGTTGATTCGGACGGCGTTGTTCTCTGCGATCATCTCACCTTCGCTAATTCAGCCGTTGGATTTGCGTCGCTCTTGGAACGAGTTTCCGCTTGGGGCAAAATAAAAGTAGGGATTGAAGCTACCGGTCATTACTCGTCTAATCTGCTATCTTTCCTAAAAGCTCACGACTTCGAGGTTGTGGTCTTTAACCCACTTTCCGTTTCAAGGCTTCGTTCCGCTAATTCCCTTCGCCGCACCAAGACGGATAAAAACGACTCGCGTTACATTGCAAGATTGTTAATGACCGGCGATGCTAATCCCTACCAATCCCAATCTTACAACATTTCTGTCTTAAAGTCCTTGACTCGTGCGCGTTTTCGCTTGTTTCAGGAAATCCAACCCCTTAAAAACCGTTTCAGACGGCTTTTGCATATTCTATTTCCCGAATTGCAAGGATTTTTCAGCAATCTCTACGGAAACACTTCCCTGAATTTGCTTTCCGCCTTACCGTCCGCTAAGGATATTGCAGAGTGTAATATATTGAAACTTACCAAGATTTTATCCGTTTCCTCTCACGGAAAACTAAAACGTTCCCGCGCAGAACAACTTAAATCCCTTGCCAAAAGCTCTATTGCCGCTTACAACTATGGCGACGCTTTTGAGTTAAAACAGACTGTTCAGCGTATTCTGTTCCTTTCCTCCCAAATGTCCGAGATTGAAAGAAAAATCGATTCCGTTATGTCACAACTCAATTCGCCCATTACCTCTATTCCCGGTATCGGCAATCTGCTCGGTGCAACTATCCTTTCCGAAATCGGCGATATTAAGAACTTCGATAATCCCGATAAGCTTCTCGCTTTTGCGGGCTGCGAGCCCTCCACTTACCAATCCGGCAAATACACCGCCACAAATACCCCGATGGTGAAACACGGTTCACGTTATCTTCGCCGCGCGCTCTATTGCGCTGCCGATATGGCTTACGTTAATTCGATTTCTTTCCGTTCTTATATTGACCGTAAACGGGCGCAGGGGAAACATTATTACGTTGCCATGTCACACGGTATGAAGAAACTCGTGCGGATCATCTTCGCCGTCCTCTCCCGCAATATCCCCTTCTCCGAACCTGCTTGATTCGCAGCAACTCAATCCGCAAGCGGCTTTCACCGCTTTTTTGTCATGCGCTTTTTTTATCCCAAAAAATTTTTATGATTCCTTACCTCTTTCGCTTGACTTTTCAATAGTTAGCTCCTTGCGATAGTAGTTTTCCGTGGCGACGGTTTCATCGTCGTATTTTTCCGCCGAAGGTACGGGTGTTTCGGGCGCAGCGCGTTGAGGAACGTCCTCCTCGTTCGGCGTATAAGGACTTTGCGGCGTTTCTTCGGCGGGGCGCGGGGGCTGGGGGCGTTCGCGCTTATCCTCGTACGCGGCAGGCGGAGCGGTTGTGCCGAGCGGATCGGGCGGAGCCTCGAAGCCGCAGGGAGCGTCGGGGGAGGGCGTTTCGCTTTCGGGGCGGAAGAAATTGTCTGCGGAGAAAGCGGTCTCTTTGCCTCCCGCGGGCGCGGAATTTTTGACCAGAGTGCGCCAGTCGTAGACGTTATCCCCGTTCACGCCGTAAGCGATGGGGATAATGCCGTTTTTGACGAAGCAGATGACGCCGCAGAAGCCCTCTTCCGCGTTGAGTTCGGAGACGATATTAAAGAGGCTTTTCCCGCGCAGGGGGAGCATTTCCGTTCTGCCTTTGCGATCGGATAAGAGGCAGTAATACTCTCCCGAAGAGAGGGGTGCGAAATTGATGACGGAGACTTCGACGGAGAGATTTTTTCCGTACTGTTCTATTTTGATGAGCCCCGAAAGAGTCTTTCCGTCGCCCGAAAATCCCTGCCTGACCTGTCTTAAAATACACATTTTTTTGATGAAATTCATAACGTCGCTCCCGAAAAGCAGATTTCTCTTCTATTATATATGCCTCGGGCGGGCGTTTTTTGCATTTTTTTGGCGAAATTCGGATAATTTTTCCGAAAAAATTTTTTTCATCTTTTTCCGTTATAATTTTTTGCCTTTTCTCCTCGGAATAGAAAGTAATGGTTGACATGGAAAATAAAAGCATGGTATAATGAAAAAGTCCGACGGAAATAAATTTGTCGGTGCAGGGAGGAAATATGGCGCAGGAAAGTCTGGAAATTGCCCTTATCAAGTATAATCGAAAAACATGGTGCAAGAGCGCTCTGCTCGGTTTTTTTATCGGATTGGCGGTCATTGTTCCGGGAATCAGCGGCTCGACCGTAGCGATCATCTTTAAGCTGTACGATCAATTTCTCTATGCCGTGGGAAATCTGTTCAAGCAGTTCAAAAAATGTTTCTTGTTCCTTTTGCCTATCGGTATAGGAATGGTTTTGGGATTGCTTCTCGGCTTTTTTACCGTGGAGAAGCTGCTGGCGATTCTTCCGTTTGCCGTAGTCGGGCTGTTTGCCGGTCTCATGAGCGGCGCTTTCCCCGCCGTCAAAGACGAATTGAAGGGTGCGCAAATGAACGGAAAACGCATTTCGCTGCTCGTTTTGGGCGTGCTCATTCCCATCGCCATCGGCGTGATTTCCGTGGCTCTCGAAGCGGGGGGCGGCGGTGCGAGCGCCAATGCCTTTGCGTCTATCGAGTGGTGGCAGATCCTCGTGTGTATTCCCGTCGGGTATGTCGTGGGCATTACACAGGTCGTTCCCGGCCTCAGCGCCACGGCCGTCCTTATGGCTATCGGCTGGTTTACCTCCCTCGTGGACAGCGTCAGCCTTACGTTCTGGCAGTCGAATCCCATGATTTTTGCCGTTTATGCCGCTTTGGTCATCGGATTTCTTGCGGGGCTTTTCACCTTTTCCAAATTTCTCACCTATGTATTCGGAAGAGCCCGTCATACCGCGTATTCCCTGATTGTCGGCCTGTCGCTCGGTTCCATTGTGGCCATGTTCTATAACCCCGATACGTTCGCAGTGTATGCGTCGTGGGCGGAAAACGGCGTTAAAGTGACGGATATCGTCCTCGGCGTCGTATTGTTTGCCATCGGTGCCGTAGGCTCATACCTGCTCGTGCGTTATCAGAGAAAAAAAGACGCGGAAGCGGCCGCCGCAGCGGAAAAAACGATTGCGCCGGAAAATGGAAACGAAAATTCGGCAGCCGTATCCGAAACGGAAGGCTCGTCCAAGGCTTCCGAAACCGATTCTTCCGAAAAGAAATGAAATTTTTCGGTTCGATTTTCGGGAAATACCGCAGATTTTCGTCGGAGCGGGGCTATTCCTGCGATTGTTGCGGAAGAGAAATCTTTTCTTATCCTTTTCCGCGCCTTTGCGAAGAATGCTCGTCCGCTTTGGAACGGAATTTCCGAACCTGCGACAAATGCGGGCGAAAGACGGTCGCGGAGGGGCTTTGTCTCGATTGTAAGCGTAAACCGCCCGAATTTTCCCGCGGTTTTTCCCCGTTTTGCTATCGCGGGAAAGCCGCAGAGCTTATCAATCGGATGAAGAACGGCGAACGATGGCTGGCGGATTATTTCGGAGAACAGATGTCGGTGTTTTGGAAACGTTTAGGGCTTTGCGCGGATATCGTCGTATTCGTTCCGATGACCGAGGCAGGGGAGCGAAAACGCGGTTATAATCAGGCGGCGGAGCTCGCGGAAAAAATTTCCGAACAGACGGAAATTCCCGTAAAAAGCGGACTTGCCAAGATACGAGATACCCTTCCGCAGAAAAGGCTGACGAAAGCGGAACGGAGAGAGAACATATCGGGAGCCTATCGCGCGGAAGGGGGCTTTTCGGGAAGAAAGGTCTTGCTCGTGGACGACGTAATGACGACGGGAGCCACGGGCAGCGAATGTGCGAAGGCTTTGAAACGGGCGGGCGCAAGCGACGTATTTTTTCTGACAGCGGCGGCCGCGCCGGAAAGAGCTTAAAAGGAGCAAAAACAATGAATATCGTAGAACAAATGCTAGAAGGAGCTTTATATCTTCCCGAGGACGGGGAGTTGGTCAAAATGCAGACGGCATGTCTCGAAAAATTATACGACTATAACGCGACTCGTCCTTCCGAGGCGGAAAAGCGTCAAAACCTGTTAAAAGAAATGTTTGCGGAAATCGGGGAAGGGTGTTATATCGAGCCGCCGTTTCATGCGAATTGGGGCGGAAAGCACGTACATTTCGGCAAGCACGTCTATGCCAATTTCAATCTGACCATGGTGGACGATACGCATATTTATGTGGGAGACGGCACTATGTTCGGACCGAACGTGACGGTCGCTACGGCGGGCCACCCGATTTTGCCCTGTTTGAGGGAAAGAGCGTATCAATATAACGCGCCCGTACATATCGGCAAAAACTGCTGGATCGGCGCGGGCGCCGTTATACTCCCCGGAATCAATGTAGGGGATAATTCGGTAATCGGCGCGGGGAGCATCGTCACCAAAGACATTCCCGCAAACGTTATTGCCGTCGGAAATCCCTGCCGCGTGCTTCGGGAAATCGATGATCGGGATAAAAAATATTACTTCAAGAAAAAGGAAATCGATTGGAAAAAGGTAGCGGAGGAGACGAAGTAAAAGCGGCGTCCCTACGCTCGAAACAAAGAAACGCGCGCAGCTTTATCGCTGCGCGCGTTTCTTTTATTTTTTCGATGAAAACCGCAGAGGAATTATTCGATCGCGATCTTTTTAAGCGCCTTTTCTTCTTCCGTATATTTGGGAACGGTGACCGTCAGAATCCCGTTTTCGTATTTCGCCTTGACGTTTTCATCGCTGATGCCGTCTCCGACATAGAAACTTCTCGTCATTCTGCCGAAACTTCTCTCGCGGAATACATATTCCGACTTTTCGCCGCCCTCCGACTCCTCGCTGCGGCGCACCGCTTCGATGGTCAGATACCCGTCTTTCAAAGAAATGTCGATGTCCTTCTTATCGACGCCCGGCAAATCCACACTCAACGTGTATTCCTTGTCGTTGCTCTTGACGTCCGTTTTCATGATGTTGTAATTTGTGTCAAACCAGCCCCCAAAGGGTTTTAATAAAGAATTCAAAGAATCAGAAGTTAAATATTTCATAATGGTTATCTCCTTTCCGTAATATTTTTTGTGGGGCTCAAAGGAAACCTGCCCTCCGGATTTTTCACCCCTTTTCCGAGGCTTTCGTCCGCGTCTCTTGTTTTCCTTTGAACACTTTATATATAAATCGTTTTTTTACTTTTCAAACATCTTTTCGTAAAATTTTTTGTTTTTTACGAAAAGTTAAGCTCAAAAAACAACCCCCGTCCGCTTGCGGGGCGGAAGGGGGCAAAGAAGTGCGCTATTTTCTCATTTACTTAAAATAGTGCGGGGGGGGGGCGATTTTTTCATCTTTATTTGATTTTGTCGGATCGGAATGACCTTCGCCGTAGGAGTAGTACGCATTGAAATACTTTTTGCGATTGCCTTTGAGTTTTTTGGGGTTGACAAAATGGGCATTGACGACGATTCCGAGGATATTCGCCTTTGCAAATCTCAAAGAATCGAGAGAAGTCTTAATGTCGCTCTCATACGTTTCCATGTGCCTGCAAACGAGCAAGGCTCCGTCCGTGGCGGGAACGAGCGCGAGTGCGTCAGAGACCAATTTAATGGGCGGCGTATCGTAAATAATATAGTTGAATTCCTTTTTGAGCCGTTCAGAGAGTTCCTTCATGGCGCGGCTTTCGAGGAGTTCGTAAGGGCGGGGGGAAGGAGTTCCCTGATAAATGACGTAAAGGTTTTCGTTTTCTTTGGAGGGGCGGAGAATCTCCTCAAAGGTGGCCTGCCCGGAGAGATAATCGCTCAATCCCGGGACGGGCTGTTCCTTAAAGTATTTGGAAATACGCCCTTTCCGAATATCGGCGTCAATCAGGACTACTTTCACATTAGAGATGGCGAACATAAGAGCCAGATTGACGGTAATCGTCGTTTTTCCCTCCTCGGGATAGTTGGAGGTAAATAATAAGCTGATCGCGCTGCCGTCCTCCTTTTTGGGAATGGCGACAGAGATGGAGGCTTTGAGATTGCGAAAGGCTTCCACGACGTTGAAAGGGGTGTTTTCGTCGATGAGATAGGTGCCGCGGAGGGAAGCGTTCGTCCTCTCCTCATAGCGCCGTTTTTGTTTATTGCGTCGAAGATTGCTGAAAAAATTATTTAACGATTTCATTTTCTCTCCTCCGTATGCTTAACGTCGTGTCTGTCGTCGGGAACCGTTTCGATCCTCGGAATGACGCCCAAAACGGGCACATTGAATTTGCGGGGGAGTTCTTCATAATCGCGCAGACGGGTATCCGTTCTGTCGACGATAACGACGGCAATACAGGCGACGATAAGGGCAACCAAGCCGATGATGAGGCCGAATTTAATCATTTCTTTGATGGTCTGTCCCTCGTTCAAAAGTTCGGAAGGGCGAAAACTAAGCTGCGTACACGTCGTTGTTTTTCCGTCCATGTCATTCATGACGCTTTCGATGTAGGAGGGAAGTTTCGCCTTGACCTGCGCTTCCAGATGCGAAGCGAGATCGGGTTCGTTGAGCGCGGAAATTTTTACTGAAAGTTTATTGCTCCCGACTTCGTAGGTATAGGAAATCGTCTTTTCGAGCAAATCGAAAAATTCACGTTCTTCTTCGGTGTCCTGTTGAATTCCTTCCGCTTCGGGAAGTCCTGCCATAAGCTGCCGGTCGAAGGCGTCGGAGTCGAGGAGCAGTTTAACCTGTTTGAGAACGCTTTCGCTGTAAGCGTTGCCGACAAGCTCGCCGCTGGCGTCCTCGGAGGAGGAAGAAACGAAATAGTCGATCGTCGTTCCGTAATAATAGACGTTATGATACTTCAAAAAAGCGATGCCCATGCCGGCGGCCGCACCGATGACGAGAGCCGCGACGATGGCCCAGATTCTCGACCAAATAGCTCGGAAAATGTCGGATAGACTGAGCTCGTCTTCGGTCTGCATTTCTTCTTGCATATTTTTCTCCTTATGCTGATAGATATATTGTATAGGGTTTGCGAAACTTTTGTCGGGAAATTTCGGCAAAATTCGACTTTGTCATTCTTCAAGTATTATAACATGTTCGGAAAAAGTTGTAAAGTATTTTTTAGAAAATATTCTGCATATACATTATTTTTCCCCTCTTATCCATAAAATATCGAAAAAAACCAAAGAAAATTCATAAAACCTGCAAGACGAAGAATTTGAGATACTGCGTTTCTTCCTCGCATAAAAGCGCGGGATGGTCGGGAGCCTGCGTTTTGACTTCCACGGTCCGCACTCTCCGTCCGCTCTCTTTCGCGGCTTCGGAGAGCATGCGTTCAAATAGGGGCAGGGTCATGTAATGGGAGCAGGAACACGTGACTAAAAAACCGCCGCTCTGTACGAGCTTCATTCCGAGAATATTGATGTCCTTATAGCCGCGGAAAGCGTCTTTGACCTCGTCGGCGCTCTTGCAGAACGCGGGGGGATCGAGGACGATGAGGGAAAATTTTTCTCCCGCCGTCCTGTATTCCCGAAGGAGCTGAAACACGTCCGCGCATTTTGTTTCGAGGTTGGAAATGCCGTTGAGCCGAGCGTTTTTTTCGACGTTTTCGAGCGCGAGGGGCGAAATATCCGCGGCGATGACGCGGTCTGCGGTCAGAGCGGCGTTCAGGGCAAAGCCGCCGCTGTTTGAAAAGCAGTCCAAAACGCGCCCGCCCTTCGCGTAGCGGCGGACGGCGAAGCGATTTTCTTTCTGGTCGAGGAAGTATCCGGTCTTTTGGCCGTTTTTGACGTCCACGGCCATTTTGAGTCCGTTTTCCTCGATGACGACCTCGTCGGGAACTTCTCCGAACAGGACGCCTTTTTCCAAGGGGAGTCCTTCCTTCGCGCGCACGGCAACGTCGGAACGCTCGTAAATTCCGCGGGGAGAGAAGATTTTTTCGAGGGCGCGGCAGATGAGCTTTTTCCTCTGATGCACGCCGAGCGAGAGGAATTGAACGACGAGAATGTCGGCGTATTTGTCGACGATGAGCGCGGGGAGATCGTCGGCCTCCGCAAACACGACGCGGCAGCAATTTTCGTATCCGAGGCGTTTGCGGTATTCCCAGGCGGCGGAAATGCGTTTTTCGTAGAGCGCTTCGCCGTCCTCCTCGTTTCCGCGGATGAACAGGCGGACGAGGATTTTCGAGGCGTGGTTGATATAGCCTTTGCCGATGAATCGTCCGTCGGCGGAACAGACGCAGGTGAGGGAACCGTTTTTGTCCTTTCCCTCTATGCGCGAAACCTCGTTTGCGTATACCCAGCTGTGTCCGGCAAGCAGGCGTTTTTCTTCGTTTTTTTTGAGATAAATCGTATACGGCATGTCGTTCGTTTCCTCGAAGCAGAAAAATTAACAGGGAAATTATAGCATATAATCGTTGACAAGTAAAGCGGATTGTGATAAGATATAAGAAATAAGGGAGTAGCACGGCTCTTGAATCAAAGAGCGGTCAAGTCCACATAATGGAAGGATGTCCTTCCGGGTTTGACATGAAACGGCGAGACTTATGCGAGGCGAAAGAAGAAGCGCGCATAAGGGCTCGTTTTTTTTCGGGAAAAAATCCTTTTTCGAGGAGAAAAAAATGGATATTTTGGATATACTTCTCTTGGCCGTGGCGCTTTCCATGGACGCGGCCGCCGTGGGAATGACGCACGGCATGACGGATCCGAAAATGCCCTTGAAGCGGGTGCTCGCGATCGGCGGATTTTTCGGCGCGTTTCAGGCGGTGATGCCCCTCATAGGGTATGCCTTGACGGGACTTATCGCGGGCGCTTTTCTCGACGTGTTCGAAGCGGCTTCGTCGTGGGTTTCGTTCATTTTGCTGGCGCTAATCGGCGGAAAGATGATTTTCGACTGTATAAAGGAAATGCGCGCCAAAGCGCGCGGGGAAGAGGCAGAGCTCCCCGCTTCCGAATTTTCCGTGGGGAAGCTCGCCTTGCAGGCCGTGGCGACTTCGATAGACGCCCTGGCGATCGGCGTCACTTTGCAGATGGCGTCCATTTCGCCCGAGGGGCTGTTTCCGCCCGTCGGATGGTCGGCGCTCATCATCGGCGCGGTGACCTTTTCGTTCAGTATTCTGGCCGTGTATATCGGGAAACTCATCGGGGATAAATTGGCGGATAAAGCGGAGCTCATCGGCGGAATCGTGCTGGTCGGTATCGGGGTGAAGCTCCTGATAGAGGGGCTGCTTTAAGGGCTTTGTTTCGTCGCTTTTTCGGGCCGTGGGGAATAAATCGGAGGGAAACTCCGGAAAATAATGAAAAAGACCGTTGAAAAATTCAAAGAGACGTGTTATAATAGAGACGAGGAGGAACAAATCATGGAACTGAAAAACATGACGGAAATCTATCGCAAAAAGGATAAGGTATTTTATCGCGACGGGAATAAGCTGATCAAATTATTCGAGGGGAACTATCCCAAGGAAAACATTCTCAACGAAGCGCTCAATCAGGCGCGGGTGGAGAGGACGGCTCTGCATATTCCGCGCATAGAGGCGGTGACTTCGATAGAAGGGAAATGGGCCATCGTAATGGAATATATCGAAGGGGAGACTCTCGCCGCCCTGATGAAAAAGAATCCTTCCAAGGAGGAAGAATACCTCGGAACGCTCGCAGAGTTGCAGACGGAAATCAGCGCGCAGAGAGTGCCGCTGCTCCCTCGGCTCAAAGATAAGATGTATGAAAAAATTTCAGCGAGCGAATATTCCGACACGGTGAAATACGACTTGCAGACTCGTCTGGACGGGCTCCCCAAACACTATAAACTTTGTCACGGGGATTTTCGTCCGAGTAACGTCATCGTCAGGGGCGACGGGACATTTTATATCGTGGATTGGGCACATGCCACGCAGGGAAACGCGGCGGCGGACGCCGCGAGGACGTATCTGATATTCCGCCTCTGCTGCGAGACTTCGCGGGCGGAGACCTATTTGCGCCTGTATTGCGAAAAGACGGGCACCGCCCGCGCCTATGTGGAACGGATTCTTCCCATCGTGGCGGCGACGCAGACGGCGAGAAGCACCGAAAAGGAAAAGGAGCTGCTCCGCCGTTGGGTTGAAGTGGTAGATTGGCAGTAAATGCGAAAGAAACGGGAATGTTTTTTAGACGTTCCCGTTTTTTCATCGGGAAACGAAAACCCGAAAATATTGTAACCATCGGCACTCCGAAATCATATAAATGATTGAATGATTTTTTAAGGAGTGCGTATGAATCCATTTTGTGAAAAGTCGTGTCCCATAGACAAGGCGCTTGAAAATTGGCAGCAGCTCTATCCTCGGCCGTATAACAAGCGCGAAGTCGATCCCTATACCAAGACGCGCGTCATTCTCGCCAACGGGGCGGAGTTTGAAGCCAATTGGTTTTCCCATCAGTTTTCCCGTCATATCGACGACAACGATTTGCGGCGGGAACTTGCGTTGACTCGATTTATCGAGAAGCAGCAGCAAATCAAAATATCCCTGTTGAAGCCGTCCAACGAGAGTATTCTCGAACACACGATTTCCTATGAGCAACTGGCGGTAGATTTGACGGCGGAGCTCGCGCGGCATGAAAAGGATTGCTATGTAAAAAAGACGCTGGATTTCGCGCTTTTAGAGGATTTCGATCATCTCTACCGCTATGCGAACCTCTTGGAGGCGGAACAGGGGATATATGCGGAAAAGCTGGTGGGCCGATATACGGAAATCATGCCGGGCCGACCGACGATTTCTCACCATCGCTATCCCGTCGATAACGTCAGGCGTTCCATCGATTCCCGAACGGCGGACGTGAGGACGGTTTTGGGCTCCATGATCATCACGGCCGCGGAACAGCAGACGATGAATTACTATATGAACGTGACGAATTTTGCCATGTCGGACGCGGGACGCAGCCTCTATGAAGAAATCGCTCTGGTCGAGGAAGAACACGTCACGCAGTACGAAGACCTTATGGATCCCCGTTCGAGCTGGCTGGAAATGCTCCTTTGGCACGAATACTCGGAATGTTATCTCTATTGGTCGTGTTATATGACGGAGACCGACCGCTGTATCCGGGAACTGTGGGAACAGAATTTCCTGATCGAAGTTTCGCACCTTCACAAGGCGGCGGAGCTTCTGAAAAAGTACGAAGGAAAAGATTGGCAGGAGGTCGTGGGAGACGGGAGATTTCCCGAACCGCTCTCCCTGCACGAAAACGTCGATTATGTCCGTTCGGTGCTGGGGAATACCGTACAGTTCACTTCGCTTAAAGAAGATTATTTCCTGCTCAAAGAGATTCCTCGCGATGCGGATTTTTTCCGTTATCAGGAAATCGTCAATCCTTCGACGGACATTGTCCCTTCGCATCGGATAATCAAATCCTATATTCGGCGTCACGGCAAGGATTATCGCTATCAGACAGCGCCGAATCCCGTTCCCGAGCTGCGCGACAGGCGCACGGACAATACTTCGGTGGGACGTTGCCCCAACGCGGCACCGAGCGGAGATTTTTTCTGTAATTGATGAAAACTCAAATTTGAAAGAGCGTCGAGAAAAGGAACCCGACCGTTTAGAGACGGACGGGTTTTCTTTTTTGGGCAAAATCCGTGAAAACACCCACGGAAGTGACGAAAAAAGGGAAAATAAAAAAAATTCCTAAAAAAATTGAAAAACACGACGCAAAACAGCTTGACAGAATTTTCGATTAATAATACAATTAGAGGGCAAGTTGAAGAAACGGCGTCTGTCCGCCCCTTTTAGCCCCGTAAGTTGAAAAGCGGACCGCTCGATATTCACACAGGATTTTTTATCGCAAGAAAATACACACGAATAAGGAGTAACATGATATGAAAACCTATATGGCAAACGCCCAAACGGTTGAAAGAAAGTGGTATGTCGTAGATGCCGCGGGAGTTCCACTCGGCCGTCTCGCATCCCGCGTAGCGTCCGTGCTCCGCGGAAAAAATAAACCCACCTTTACCCCCAACGTCGATACGGGCGATTTCGTCATCGTCGTCAACACCGATAAAGTGGTCCTGACGGGAAAGAAGACGGAAGATAAATTCTATCGGTATCACACCGGCTACATCGGCGGCCTGAAAGAAATTTCTTATAAGAAACTGCTGGCCGAAAAGAGCGATCTCGCTGTCTATGAAGCCGTGAAGGGCATGCTTCCCAAAAACAGCTTGGGCAGAGCGATGCTGAAAAAACTCAGAGTTTATAAGGGGGCGGAACATAACCACGCCGCACAGAAGCCCGAAGAACTCAAAGCAGACTAAGGAGAGGAAGAAATATGGCTAAAGTGAATTTGAAAAAGAAGCTTCAGTTCTGGGGAACGGGTAGACGGAAGAAGGCGATTGCCCGCGTTCGTCTCATTCCTGCCGGGAGCGGCACCATCGTCATCAACGACCGCGCCTTTGAGGATTATTTCCCTCAGGGTACGCTTCAATACATTGTCAAACAGCCCCTTGTCCTGTTAGAGGCGGAGAACAAATACGACGTATTCGTCAACGTCATCGGCGGCGGATATACCGGTCAGGCGGGTGCTATCCGTCTGGGCGTGGCTCGTGCGCTCCTCGAAGCGGAGCCCGACAGCCGTCCCGCACTTAAAAAGGAAGGCTTCCTCACGAGAGACCCCCGCGCAAAGGAAAGAAAGAAGTACGGCCTCAAAAAGGCTCGTCGTGCGCCTCAGTTCTCCAAGAGATAATTCCCCGTCTTTCGACGGAAAAAAGCCCGACCGCATTTCGGTCGGGCTTTTTGATAATTTTTTTTCGGAGTTCGGAATATCGCCGACTCTTTGTTTTCACTCCTTCATCGCGGAGAGCTTGTCCTGAGTCGTCTGCAATCGGCGCCTCTGTTCGGCGAGCGTCGTCCCTTTGGCCTTTTTTGCTTTTCGGTCTATATCGCGGAGGCCCCGCTCGACGGGAGACCGTTTATTCAGCGCCTCGGCTTTTTACGGTCTATATCGCGAACCGCTTTTTCATGGCGTTCCATCAATGCGAGGAAGGGATTATTCTCTTCGATATTTGTCGGTTCGTCGACATGCGCACTCTGCCGCGGGGAGGCGGCCGAGGGGGATTCGCTTTTCCCTTGGGACGGGGAGAAAAGATTCCCAAACAAGGAGATAGGGGAGTTCGAAGGAGCCGCCGCGGAATCGTTGTTTTCCGCAGGCGAACCGGCCTTTTCGTTTTGGGAAGTATTTTCGTCCGACGGTGCAGACGGAAAAAAGGCGTTTTTGAGAAAATTGAATAATCCAAAACTTTCCATACCCGAAAAAAATCCTTTAATTTCACAATTTTCACCGAAAATAGCGGCAAAAGCGAGGCATTTTTGTTTGCTTTAATTGACGAATTGATATATAATAGAATATGCGTTGATATTGTCGGGAAATGCACGTTCTTTTTTTTCCGGCCGACATTATTTTTAAGGAGTCCTTTACAATGCGGGATAAATTCAAGAAGTTGACAAGTATGATTGCCGCGGCGGCGCTCTGCGCTACGGTGATTTCGTTTGCGGGCTGTTCGGATAACTATTCGACCAAAGTCCCCGGAGACGATATTTTTGAAGGAGAGGTTGTATCCAATGGCGGCTTTGTCGTCGAGAAGGGGAATTACGTTTACTTCATCAACGGGGCGGAAGAATATACGGCGTCGAATAAATACGGCGAAGTTGTCAAAGGGGCGCTGATGCGCCTTTCCAAGTCGGATCTTGCGAGCAAGAATTACGACAATGCGGTGACGGTGGTTCCCATGCTGTTCGTCGCGCAGAATTTCGATGCGGGCATTTATATTTACGGCGATTATGTGTATTATGCCTCTCCGACGACCGAAAAGGATCAGGACGGCAACGTGCAGAACGATTGGGTCAGCTTCAAGAGAGCAAAGCTCGACGGCAGCGAAGCGATGAAGGATTACTACTTCCGTTCGGACGACAATGCGCTCGACTATCGTTTTGTCGAGGTAGATGACGTCGTTTATTGCCTGCATGTGGACGACAGCACGCTCTATTCCTATAATACGCAGACGAGGACGGACACGGTGCTTGTCTCGGGTGCGGGCTCCGAGTTCTTTTTCGATAGCTCCGATCCCGAAAATCCCACGGTCTATTATACGATGGGCGTGACGCAGGACGTCGATTCGGCCTCGTCCTCGACGCTCAGCTATACACAGCTTTACAGCGTCCGTGCAGACGCGCAGGTGGAAAAAGTAGATTCTTCCAAGGCTTCCTATACGATTAAGGGCGGAAAGACGTATTCTTTCGACGGCGCCTATCTCGAAGATAACTTGGAAGGCTTCGACGCTTCGGATTACACGACGTATCCCTATGTCAATTTAGGCGATCTGGTGCTGGACGGAAAGGGCTCTTCGGACGTATATAAACAGACGCAGTTCAACGACGATACGAGCACGCCCGCCACGCCCGACGGCTATACCTACACGATTCAGAGCTATCAGAACGACGGGATATATTTCACCCGTACCAACGTCAATAAGACCTCTTCGGACGGCGAGAACAGCAAGCTCTATTATCTTTCGGACGAAGCGGTGTCCGCGGCGGATTGGAAGACGATCGCCGGCAATCAGAGCGAGGAAATCGACACGGTCGCTTTGAATACCACGAATGCTTCGACTTCCGCACTTTTCTATATCGAAAACGGAACGCATTATTATATTTATGCTTCCGACACAAAAGTTTACAGAAACAAAGCGAATGCCGACGGAACGGTGGCGGAAAGCCTGCTGATGATTCCGAAGGCGGAAAGCGCGCCTTCGCTTTGGAAAACAGAGGGCGATTATCTCTATTATTATACGACGGGTACGAACGGCAATAACCTTTCGAGAATCAATTATAAGGGCGCGGAGGAGGACTATAATCCCCTGCTTTTGACGGAGGAGTATAAACCCGCGAAAATTTTGGACGTCGATTGGAATTCTTCGTGGTACAAGCCCGAATTTATCGGCACCGACCTGTTCTTCTCGAACGCGCAGTCCTTCGGGTCGACGTCGTATAATTATATTTATGTCGTCAGCCTTGCGGGCGAGAACGGAAGCATCATGAACGCGGAGGAGCTCAAAGCGTTCAACGATAAATACGAGGAAGTGACGGAGTATATCGACGAGTTCTCGTCGAATAACGCCGACCTTCAAACGGCGCTCAAATATTATTTCCGCACGGGCGAGACGAAATATTTTGAAGAGAACCTGCAGGAAGCGAAGGACGCGGGCTATAAAGACCATTATCTTTACAGCGAGTACGCCATCGAGGAATTCCGCGCTTTCAGCGGGAAGAGAAAGAGCAACAACAAGGATGCGAACGATTATAGCACCATGTTCGACGCCGATAAAGGCGACGCTTACTACGGCGTAGAGAGCTATTTCATGAATATGGTGGGGAAGGTGAAGGAGTCGGACGAAGAAGCCATCGACGAAGCGTGGAAGGATTCCTTGAAGAATATTCCCGAGGAGACCGAAGAGGGCTGGGCGACATGGCAGAAAGTTTTGTTGGGCGTAGGGATTGCGGCAGGCGTTTTGATTGTGGCGGCGGCGATTGCGATTCCGGTAATCTTCCACGTCAGGAAGAAGCGGAAGGCCGAAGCGGACAGAGAAGCCACGAGGGTGAAGAAGCCGGTCATCGATACGACGGACGATAAATCTATCGACGTATACGCCGACGACGCGGCGGAGGATTCCGCGGACTCTGAAAAAGCCGAAACGGAAGAAACGCCCGCGGACGTCGAAGCGGCGGAAGATTCCGAACCGGCGGAAGCGGATAAAAAAGACGAATAATGCAAAAGATAAAAGGAGCCGTTTCGAGGGGAAGCGGCTCCTTTTTGCGCCGAAAAAAAATTTTTTTTTGCGAAATATTCAAAAATGCGTGAAAAACAGTTTACAAACTCTGAAAATCTTAATATAATATAGCAAAATCGCGGCGAAGGAGCCGATAAAAAATAAACGAAATGAGGGAAGGAGTTTATGGCAAGATACGTATTATGCCCTAGATGCGAATTAAATTTTATCGACGCGGATACGCAGGAGTATTGCGACGTATGCCTGAAAGAAATGCAGGGGGCAAAGACTTTTGCGGACGATTTGGAAGAGGTGGAGGAGACGGAAGAAACGGAACTCTGCCCCATCTGCGGCGAGAACTACATGCGCGTCGGAGAGACGATGTGCGACGAGTGCAAGAAGAAGACGGAGTGCGAGGAAGAGGAGACGGACGATCCCGATAAGGACGATGCGTGGAGGAGCTATCTCGACGACGACGTGGAGGATTTGGGGATACCGCTTTCCGACGAAGAATTTGAAGACGATGAGGAAGATGACGAGGACGACGAGTACGACGACAGCGAAGAAGGGAAACGGGAGGACGACGATTTCGAATACGTATCGGCGGACGATTATTATCCCGACGACGATGACGAAGACGATGACGACGAGGAAGATCCGTTCGATGACGACGATGCTCCCACGCCGAAGTCGGGCGGCAAAAAGAAGCGCCGCGACGATGATTTCTGAGCGCCTTAAAGAACAGAGGTATAGCCGAAAGGCTATACCTCTGTTTTTTCGCTTTCTTTTCGTTTTTCCGTCGCGGAAGAACGAAAAGAAAATTATTTGAAGAGCTCTTTTTGTAATTTTACAGGTCGTCCGCGTCCTGAACGGGAATTTCCCGCGAGTTTTTGGGCGTTCCCGTATAACTGCCGTTTACGTCCGTATCCGAATGCATATCGGTGAGAGCCGCAGCCTTCTTGGTGGGCGCAAAATGCGAGTTTTTCCGTTTAGTCGCAGTTTTGGGTTTCATTGTTGTTCTTGTTCTTATTGCAGTTCTTGTTGCCGCAATTTTTGTTCTGGTTCTGGGAATTGTTGTAGTTTTTGTTCTGATTGTTGTTTTTGTTTTTCATGATTTTTTAATCTCCTTTTTTATTTTGATTTTTTACGAAAGCGGTGTTTCTGCTTATCGAAATCAGAGTCTGACGCCTTCAAAGGGCAAATGCAACTCTACGTGACCCTGGTCTGCCTTGCATAAGGGACAAATTTTCCAGGCCTCTGTACCTACGTGCATATAGCCGCATTCGCTGCACACCCAGAGAATGGGTGAATCGTTTTTATAGAGCGTATCATTTTTTACTGCCTCATAGAGATAGTTGAAAATGATATTGTGCTGTTTTTCCACTTCGGCGACCATACGGTAGAGGGCCGCGACGTCCTTAAAGCCTTCTTTTTCAGCCGTTTCGGCAAATTTCGGATAAATCTCCGTAGATTCGCTTTTTTCGTCAATCGCGGCAAAACGAAGTCCGTCAATTAAACTGCCCGCATGGAAAGGGTATCCGGCGTCCAGAACGATATTGTCTTTGCTGCCTGCTTTTTCTTGAAGCATTTCAAAAAAGCGTTTCGCGTGATACGTTTCATTTTTCGCTATCGTTTTGATCGCATCGGAAAGGGTTTTCAGTTTTTCTTGCATGGCAAGTTTCGCCGTGAGCTGATAGCGCATACCTGCCTGACTTTCTCCCGCAAAACTGCGGGCAAGATTTTTGAAAGTTTCTGTCTGTTCAAATTGCATGTTATTTAATCTCCCGAAGGCACCGCCTTCGTTATTCAGTATGTCCCGCATTTTTTCTTTCATGCTCGAAAGTTCCTTCCAATGCTTGCCAAATTCGAGAAATCGGAGTAAAATATATAAGGATAATAAAAGGCGCCGAAACTTAGAGCTCGCGGTCTTAAATACCTGCGATTTTTCGGTAAATAGATTCAATCAGAGGTAATCGATTATGTTCAACATCGTTTTGGTGGAGCCCGAAATCCCGCAGAATACGGGAAATATTGCCCGCACGTGTGCGGCGACGGGTTGCAGACTGCACCTTGTGCGTCCTTTGGGATTTGAGGTCTCGGATAGATACTTAAAGCGCGCGGGGCTGGATTATTGGCACCTTTTGGAAATTTTTTACTATGACAGCTTTGCGGAATTGGAGTCGAAATTTCCGAACTCCCGATTTTTCTATTTCACGACCAAGGGTCGGACTCGCCATAGCGACGCCTCTTTCCGTAACGGAGATTTTCTCGTATTCGGCAAGGAGACGAAAGGACTTCCCGAGGAGCTGCTTTTAAGACATCCCGACGAATGTCTGAGGATTCCGATGTTTTCCGAGACCCGTTCATTGAATTTGAGCAATTCGGTGGCCGTAGCGGTATATGAGGCGCTTCGTCAGACGGATTATCGCGGGCTTACGGACAAAGGGGAGCTTCACGAGCATCGTTGGACAGAGGCAGAAAAATAAAATATTCGTGAAGGTATAAATTATTTCAAAGCCGTCAATAACTTCCGTATAAAGAAAGGCGCGGACGAGTTTTCCGCCCTTTGAAAAGCGGAGGTTATTTTTTTATGAAAAAATTTTGCATAACTTTTTTAATGTCAGGCATAATAATTTTGTCGGCAATCGGATTGTGTATGGGAGGCTTCGGGGGTTCGGCTTCTGCGAATACGGAATATTTGCGCATTCATATCCGCGCTAATTCCAATTCGGGAGAGGATCAGGCCGTTAAATATATCGTGCGGGACGCGGTCGTGGAATTTCTCACGCCGCTGGTTGCGGAAGCCGAAACGAAGGAAGAGGCCATATCCCTCATGAACGAAAATCTTTCCGGAATAGAACGTTGTGCCGACGAAGTTTTAAGGGCTCACGGCTTTTCTTACGGCGCGAAAGCGCGTTTGACGGAAGAGGAGTTCCCCACCCGCGTCTATGGAGAATATACGCTGGAAGCGGGCGTCTATCAGGCTCTTATCCTCGCTCTCGGAACGGGTACGGGCGATAATTGGTGGTGCGTCGTCTATCCGCCGCTCTGCTTTGCGGGACAGCCGGGCGATAACGTCATCTATAAAAGCAAAATAAAGGAAATCATCGACCGCTGGAAAGCCGGACATTAAGTTGAAAAACGATTGAATTGAGCCGCTCAGCCGAAGGCAAAGCATTAAATCGATGTCCCGAAAAAAACCGTTCGCCCCGAGGAAAAGCGTTCAGTCGGCAATACCCTGAAACAAACCGTTCACCCAAGGCAGAATATTTTGGTCGATGTCCCGAAAGCGAAACCGCTCAACCCCGCCCGCCGTTCTTTGAGGCGCCCTACATAAACAGGAGGATTTATCATGAAGAAGTTTATTAAAACGGGTGCTTTGACTGCCGCGATACTGTTGACGGGAACAATATCCGCCATTGCCGCGGCTCTGCCCGCGAGTCCTCGCGCCGATAGATCGGTGTGGGAGACAGCGGCGGGAAACTCCGCGCTCGTCGAGGCAGATAATAACGCATTCGGCGGCGCCGAATGGGCGGCCGTGCTCAAACCCGGCTCCAAAGGAGGCGAGGTAAAGGAAGTCCAGCGCCGCCTGAAACAGTGGGGATATTATAAAGGAGAACCCGACGGAATTTTCGGAGCAGGTACCAAGGCTGCGGTTATCGCGTTCCAGAAAAAGAACGGACTCACCGCCGACGGTATTGTAGGCGCGGCGACCTTCCGCGCGTTGGGCATGAACGATTCGTATAACGTACTCATGAACCAGACGCAGAATTCTAAGCCTTCCGAGTTTACCAGCTCCGACCTGTATCTTCTTGCAAAGACGATTTATGCCGAGGGGAGAGGGGAGCCGTATACGGGACAGGTAGCCATCGGAGCGGTCATACTCAACCGCGTCAGAAGTCCGGAATTTCCCAACACGATTTCCGGAGTCGTTTATCAAAAGCATGCTTTCACGGCGGTATCGGACGGTCAGATCAACTTAACGCCCAATGAGAAGGCAATGCGCGCGGCGCAGGACGCAGTAGACGGATGGGACCCTACGGGCGGGGCGTTGTATTATTATAATCCCGCCATTGCGACGAGTTCTTGGATTTTCACTCGCGAAACGATTACCGTTATCGGTAAACACGTTTTCGCTATCTGAGTCGGACCATAAAAAGGAGTTAAAAGCATGGAAAAGAAAGAAAACAATATTGCGAAAAACACGTCTTCGGGAGCGGAGAAAGTGGAGAACATTTCCGAGCGCGCTCAGGTAAAGGCGGAAACTATGGGAGAAGGATCGCCCAAGGCAGTCGTGACCAAGAAGGAGACGGTGACGGTAAAAAAGAGCGGAAAGAAAGAAAAGAAGGCGGGGAGAAGCAAGGAAGAGAAGGAAAAAGCCGCCGCGAAGAAGCGCGTGGACGCGGCGATCGCCAAAGAACAGCGCAAAGCGAAGAAGGCGGAACTGAAAGCCGCGCGAAAGGCGAAGCAGGAAGAAAAACGCCTTCAAATGAAAGCGAAGCGCGAGGAGCATCGCGCAAAAATGAAGGAAAAGCGCGCGCAGGCGAAAGCGGAGCGCCTTGCCCGCCGCGAACTTTTGCGCAGTGAAACGGCGGCCCAGCGGATAGAGAGGATAGAGAAGGAGCGCGCGGAAAAGCTTGCGCTTAAAAAACAGAAACGCGAACAAGCGTATAATCTGAAATTGGAAAAGCGGGACGCCCGCCTGAAAAAGCGCGAGCAGAAGCTTCGGGATAAGCAGCATAGAAGAGAAACCCGTCGGACGCCCGGTTTCGGCGGGTGGCTGGCGGCGGTGATTTCCCTCGGCGTGGTCACGCTGGCGATGACGGCGGTCGTTACGCTGGGAGCCATCAATATGTCGGAAATGAATGGTACAATGGCGGGCTCTTATCGCGGAACGCTGTACGAGCTGGTCGGGATTATGGAAAACGTAGACACGGATCTCAATAAAGTCCGCGTTTCCGCGAGCCCCGTGCAGCAGAGCCGGTTGCTCACCGACCTTCTCGTGCAGACGAGACTTGCAGAAAGCAGCCTTGAACGTTTCCCCATCGACAGCCATTCGGATGCGAACGTCACGTCTTTCATCAACCGCACGGCTGATGCTTCCCAGACACTTCTCAATAAGCTCGGGAACGGCGAAAGACTGACGGAATCGGATATTGCGCGCTTGGAAAAGCTTTACCAGACCAATCATAAAGTGAGGGAAGAGCTCAATCGTTTGGCCATGGAAATGACGGATAAAGACATGCAGGCCTTCATGAAGGAGAAGAAGGGCAACCGCGTATTTGAGAGCTTCCAGACGCTGGAAAACGCAACTCTCGAAGAGAATAAAGAAGAATCGGGACCTTTCGCGGAACAATCCACGGAAAATAAAGACAGTGCAGAACAGGAAAAGCAGGAAGAAATTTCTTCCTCGCGTGCAGAAGAGCTCTGTCTCGAATATTTCAAGGATTATTCGATCGTCAGCACGGGCTATGCGGGAGAAACGATTTCCGGGAATATGCAGGCATATAACTTCTTCCTGCAAGACGACCATGAAAGACAGCTCTTTGCGCAGATCGCCAAAAACGGCGGTGCGTTAATATCCTTCGATTTCTATGAAGATTGCACCGAAAAGAATTTCGACCTCGAACGCTCCAAGGCGATTGCGGAAGAATATCTTTCGGGCCTCGGCTATGAAAATATGACGGCCGTATGGGTAAACGAGAGCGGAACGCAGGTCACGTTCAATTTCGCCTATGAACAGTCGGGCGCGGTATACTATCCCGATATGGTCAAGGTAAAAGTCTGCGAGACGAAGGGCAAAGTCGTCGGTTTCGACGCCGTCGCGTTCCTGAAAAATCACCGCAGCAGGTCTGCGCCGAACACGAAGATTTCCCTCGGCGAAGCCCGCGAAAAGCTCAATAAAAACCTGAACGTGGAAGCGTCCCGCCTTACGGTCATACCCGTAGACGGAAAAGAAGTTGCCGCTTACGAGTTTGTGTGCACCTATAAGGAAGAGGACACCTATTTCATCTATGTAGATGCCAACACGGGCAACGAAGTCCGTATTCTCAACGTGCTCAATTCCAAGCAGGGCAGAATCTTGATATAAATTGAGCGCGGTAAAAAGAAACAAGCTCTAAAAAAATATTCTAAAATAGAAGGCACTTTCGCTGCTCGAAATGAAGCGGCGGGAGTGCTTTTGTTATAGGGATTCCCTGATATGGAAAATAATGTTTTTGCGCATATTTTGCGGAAAATTCTTGACTCTCCTAAAAAAATATGGTATAATTAATATCAAATCTCAATAAAAGGAGTTATCATGCAGGAGAGGCAGACGAAACAAAAACGGATAATTTACGATGCGTTGAAGTCGTTAGACCATCCGACGGCGACGGAGGTTTACGGGTACGTACACGAAAGACATCCTACGGTGAGCCGTGCCACGGTGTTTCGGGTATTGAACGGATTTACTTGCAGCGGCCGTGCGGCGGAGCTGAGAATGGCCGGAAGCGATGTCCGATACGATTATAACGTCAGTAGGCACTATCACGTGCATTGCCGTAAATGCGGACGGGTGGCGGATATTCTCATGCCCGCGGATTTTCCCGTCAAGGAGTCTGTGCAGGATTGCTGCGGCTTCCGGCTCGAAGATTTCAGCATAGAATTTCTCGGCACCTGCCCCGATTGTCTGAAACAAGAGGGCGCGGCGGAAAAATTATCTTAAAATATCATAGTTTTTCATTACAATCGTTGACAGATGTAGTTTTTTATGGTACAATAAGGAAAACTGCGGAAGGAGGGACGGGAATGAAGAGAGGAGCGGCCATTGTTTTGACATTAGCCGGTTGTTTATTGGTGATTGCTTTGGGGGTCGTGGCGTTCCTGTATTCCTGAAAGAGCCGCAAGAAAATAGAAGAGGTGAAGCGGGAGAGACCGAAAGGTGCTCTCCCGTTTTTTGGTAAATCAGAGAGTCATAGAAAGCGGTAGAGTTGCGAAAGACTTGATTTTTCCGGAAAATTATGGTATGATAAAAGTGCACGACGAGCGAACGGGAGGAGGTTTCATGAAAAATTTTCAAAAATACGCGAAGCAGTATTTTTTGCCGCAGGAAACCTGTCTGGATTGGATAGCGAAAGACGCTCCCGATAAAGCGCCCGATTGGTGCAGCGTAGATTTGCGCGACGGAAATCAGGCGCTTGTAGAGCCTATGGACCTGCATACGAAAATAGAGTTTTTTCTCATGTTGGTGGAATTGGGCTTCAAGGAAATTGAGGTAGGCTTTCCGGCTGCGTCGGAAACGGAATATTCCTTTGTCCGTACTTTGATCGAAGAAAATCTCGTTCCTGACGGAGTGACGATTCAGGTATTGACGCAAGCGCGGGAACGCATTATCCGTCGTACCTTCGAGGCGGTGCGCGGTGCGAAAAGCGCGATTATACATATTTATAATTCCATTTCACCCGCACAGCGGGAACAGGTATTTCACGGCGGCAGGGCAGAGGTGAAGAAGATTGCTCTAAACGGAGCGGCATTGGCCGAGGAGCTTTCGAGACGAGAGAATGTGAGGCTCGAATACTCGCCTGAAAGTTTTACCGCGACGGAGCCGGAATTTTCCCTCGAAGTCTGCAATGCGGTATTGGAGCTTTGGAAGCCGACTGCGGAGAAGAAGGCAATTATCAACCTTCCGGCGACGGTGGAGACGTCCCTGCCGCACGTATTTGCGCAGCAGGTGGAATATATGCGGAAGCATCTCGTTTACGGCGACGGGGTGATTTTGTCCGTGCATCCTCACAACGACCGCGGAAGCGGCGTGGCGGCGACGGAATCGGCTCTGCTGGCAGGTGCGGAGCGCGTGGAAGGGACGCTGTTCGGCAACGGCGAGCGGACGGGGAACGTGGATGTCGTCACGCTCGCGCTCAATCTCTATTCGCACGGAGTGGACCCGAAACTCAATTTTGAAAATCTGCCTTATGCGGCGGCGAGATATACGTATTTGACGGGAATGAAAATTCCGCCCCGCCAGCCCTATGCGGGGGAATTGGTGTTCGCGGCCTTTTCGGGGTCGCATCAGGACGCGATCGCAAAGGGAATGCGGTATCGGGAAAAAACGGGCGCAAAAATCTGGAACGTTCCCTATTTGCCCGTAGACCCTCGGGACATCGGTCGGGAGTATGAAAAGGACGTCATTCGCATCAACAGCCAATCGGGAAAAGGCGGAGTGGGATATATTTTGGAGAGTGCGTATGAAATGCACCTTCCCGCTCGGTTGAAGGAGGCGTTTTCGGAAATCGTCAAGAGCGTTTCGGACTCGGAGCATAAGGAATTGAAGCCGTCGGAAATTTATCGGCTGTTTGTAGAGCATTTTGTAGAGAACACTTCCCGTTTAGACGTTTCACAGGTTCGTTTTCGTCAACAGGAAAAAATTACGGCAACCGTTTCGATACTCGACGCAGAGGGAAAAAGCCGAGAGATTTGCGCGGAGGGAAACGGCCGGCTCGACGCCGTGTCCAATGCTCTGAAAAATTATCTGGGAATCCCGTATCTCATGAACGGATATGAACAGCATGCGCTTTCCGCGGGAAGCTCGTCCAAAGCGATTACCTACCTGAGCATAGAGAACGGCGGGAAATCGTATTGGGGCGCGGGGATTCACGACGACGGTACGACCGCTTCGGTGAACGCGCTCTGTGCGGCGATCAATAATCTTTTGTCGGACAGAAAAAAAGGATAAAGAAAATTTTTTGTTTGTTATCGGTAAAAAGTGTTGACATTTGAGCGCAAATAGCATATAATGAAAACACTTGAATGCAGGTGTCGCCTAGCGGTATGGCGTCAGCTTCCCAAGCTGATTCCGGCGAGTTCGACTCTCGTCACCTGCTCCACGAAAAAAGCCCCTTTTTGGGGCTTTTTTCTTTTTTACGATAAATTTGCAATAAATCTGAACGTCGTATTATATAGAATTGAATTGGAGTAACTATTTTAGACGCAAGAACGGGAGAAAAAATAATTTTAATGGTATTGTACTTTTTGGAAATATATGTTATAATCATTCTTGAAGGAATTGCAGGAGGGAAAGAATGATGCGCTATGAAGAACAAGAAAAATATAATAGAATTGAATTATATTTTGATCAAAAACCGCCGGAAAATATTAGGAGCCGTTTGCATAAAAGTGGCTGGTGGTGGAGTCCTGTAAAAAAGTGCTGGAATAATAGAAATACCGATGAAGCGAAAAAGTTAGCAAGGGCCATATACGAAGAGTTAGAGCGAAAGAATACATCTAAAATTTCTGAGCGGTTGGAGTCAAAGGGAACAGAAATGAGGAAACGATACTGTTATATGGGGACGGTGACTGATTTTCTTCAAACTTCATGCGATACTTGGTTACAAGAAATGAAAAGTAACTTTTCAGAAGCCTATCTTTTATCTTTAGGAAAATTACAGATCGATGCGTGGATAGATTGCTATCATGTACTGAAATCGGAGTTAACCCCATTCAACGAGATATATAGAGCTTTTCATATTGTATTTGAATATGCTCTTCCTTATGAAGCCGGTCGTAGGCCCGATGTTCTTCTCATCAGCAATGAGTATGTATTGATACTTGAATTTAAGAAAAAGGAAAAGGCATTACGGGCGGATCTAGACCAAGTCGCTGCATATTGTAGAGATATTCAGGAATACCACTATGAATCGAGGAATAAAAGAGTTTTGCCATATTTAGTTGTAACAAAAATGCAAGAAATAGAGACTATATCTGAAAATGGCGTACATATTTGTTCGGGGGATATGCTTTTTAAGGCGCTTTGTAAGGCTGTGCCAGGGAAAGTAACGGCGTGTAAAATAGAAACTTGGCTCCAATCGAATTACGAACCCTTGCCGACGATTGTAGAAGCGGCAAGAATGATTATGGAAAGGGAAGAGCTTCCGCATATTCGACGGGTAAACAGTACGGGAATACCGGAGGCCATAAAATACTTAACAACTATTACAAATTATGCAAGAGAGCAAAAGAAGCATATTCTCGCGTTAGTGACAGGAGTTCCGGGTTCAGGAAAAACATTTTTGGGGCTGCAATTTGTCTATGATGTAGGAAGGGGGGAAGATAGAGCGAGCTCTGTTTATTTATCGGGAAACGCTTCATTGGTGAGCGTATTGACGGACGCTTTGAAAAGTGGTGTATTTGTCAAAAATCTGCATAAAATTGTGGAAGAATACTTAAAAAACGAAGCAAAGGATTTTTCTAATAATGTCATTGTTTTCGATGAAGGGCAACGGGCTTGGGACAAGGAGAGAATGGAAAAACGATATAGAGCTTCAAATGCTTCGGAACCGAATATTTTAATTCGCATGGCCGAAGAGCGTTTAGAGTGGTGTGTGTTGCTCATTTTAGTGGGCGAGGGGCAAGAGATTAATAGCGGGGAGAACGCTGGAATTGGCCAATGGAATGATGCCTTGAAGGCGTCCTCTGTGGAATGGGAGGTTCTGTGTCCGAATAAGCTCGCGACGATATTTGAAGGCACTCAAAAAGTAATCGATGACGCCTCTCGAAATAAATTAGATTTAACGGTAACGCTACGTACTCATCTTGCAGGCGATGTAAGTAATTTTGTAAACAACCTAATTGAAGGGAAAATAGATAGGGCATCGGAGTATGTAAAAAAGATTAAGTCTGCGGGATTTTCCATGTTAGTCACCCGCGACCTTGAAAAGGCGAAGGAATATTGTAAAACGAGGTATGCGGGCCAGCGTACAAAACGTTATGGTTTGATTGCTTCTTCAAAAAAAGATAGCTTTATGAAGAAATACGGTGTCGATAACGGATATGCGGCGACCAGCAATGTAAATATCGGTAAATGGTTCAATACCGACGCTCGTAGTGGCTGTTCTTGTTGCAATCTCGAAAAAGTAGTGACGGAATTTGGCTGTCAGGGTTTAGAATTGGATATGCCTATTGTGTGTTGGGGGCCGGATATGATATGGAACGGAAATTCATGGAATCTATACCAAAAATTCCAATCGGCCGACAGTGACGAAAATATATATCGAATAAACAGTTATAGGGTGTTATTGACGCGCGGACGCGACGGATTTATCATATTTGTTCCGAACGCTCATTTGCTCGACGGAGTATATACCTTATTGATTGGACTAGATATGGATGAATTATAATTTCCGAGCCGCTGGGAATTTTCTGAAAAAATTTTTTTCATGGTCGGACTTCGATTTTCTCTTTTGAAGCCTGTGTTCTGCTTCCGATTTGTTTTCTCCTTTTCCGCATGCCGATCTTTGGGCATAAAAGGGGCCGCGATTGCGAAAAATAACGGTGGCGGGGAAAATCCCCGCACATTTTTCGCAGGTTTGCGGAAGAAGGACGGGAAGATGAAAAAACAATCGTTTTTGAAGGGGGCGGCGACCATCGCCGTAGGCGGATTTATCGCAAAACTCATCGGCGCGCTCTATCGGATTCCGCTCACGAACATCATCGGCGGCTACGGCATGGGGCTCTATCAGATGGTCTATCCCTTTTACTGCCTCCTGCTCACCGTTTCCGCGACGGGAATCCCTTCCTCCATCGCCAAAATGGTGGCGGAAAAGCACGCGCGGGGCATATCCTCCCAATCCCTTCTCAAAAGTTCCTTTGTCCTCTTTCTCTCGATCGGCGCGTTGGGAACGCTGTTGATGATGGCGCTTTCGCCCCTCCTTTCCCGCGCGCAGGACTGCCCCGAAGTAAAAAACGGCTATCTGGCCCTCGCGCCCTCCGTCCTGCTCGTCTCCGCGATTTCGGTGTTCCGCGGCTGGTTTCAGGGGGAAAACAATATGTTTCCGACGGCGCTTTCCGAAGTGACCGAACAGGTCGTAAAGGTGGGCTTCGGATTGCTGTTCGCTTACCTGTTCCGTTCGGACGTCGAAAAAGCGGTGACTTATATCCTCCTGTCCGTATCCGTTTCCGAGGCGTGCGCGCTCGCGCTGATGGCCTTTCTGTTCCGCCGCGTCCCCGAGCCCTTTTCAGGCTTGAAGAAGGGGGACAGGGTTTCGATGAAGTCCGTCCTCAGACTGAGCATTCCCGTCACGCTGTCGGCAGCGCTCCTGCCGCTCTCCTCGCTCTTGGACAGCGTGATCATCGTTAGGCTGCTCAAACGGTATACCGAGGACGCCGTCGCGCTTTACGGGCTGTTTTCCGGCGGCGCCGTGACGATTATCAATCTCCCCGTATCCGTCTGTTACGGAATCGCGGCGGCCAGCGTTCCCGCCGTCTCGGCTTCCTCCGCTTCGGAAATCGTCGGGGGAAAGAACGGCGCGCGCCGCCGCATGGTCTATGCGCTCCTCGTCACCTTGGCGGTTTCCGTTCCCTGCGCCGCGGGGCTCTTCCTTCTCGCCTCTCCCGCCGTGCGTGTCATTTTCCGCGCGCTCTCCGCGGAGGAGACGGCGACGCTCGTGAAATTGGTGAAGGTCTTTTCCGTCAGCGCGGTGACGCTCTCCTGTACGCAGACGCTCTCCGCCTGCCTTACGGGCATGGGAAAGCCGAAATTCGCGGCGCTGTCCATGGGAATCGCGGTCGCTGTCAAGACGGCCTTGAATTTTCTGCTCGTTTCCCGCCCGCAGATTTCCGTTTTCGGGGCGGCAATCGCCGCGGACGTCTGCTATTTGGTTGCATTCTCGCTCGATTTGATGTATAATTTATTCGTTACGAGACGTAAGAAAGGGCGGGGAGCGGCGTTGTCTGCGCCCGCTTCGCCGAAAGGAGAATAGAGCGTCGGGCTAGGCCGCGCGAGCGTTCCTGTTCGGGCGGAGCATTTCGGAACCGAGAAGAAGGAGAAAGGATTTCATGATTACGGTAGTCGGCTTGGGAGCGGAAGAAGGCGATTTGACGGAGAACGGAAAACGGGCGATTTTAGAGGCGAAACGGGTGATTGCGCGGACGGCGCTCACCCGTTCGTATCGGAATCTGGCTGCACTGGGCGTGGAGCATACCTGCCTCGACGAAGTGTATAAGCGCAGCCGCAGTTTTTCCACGCTGAACAAGAATCTGGCGGCGGAAGTGGCGAAATCGGGCGACGGGACGGTATACTGCGTGGACGGAGCCGCGTCCGAAGACAATTCGGTGCGCGCGCTGAAAAGTCGGCTGAGGGGAAAGCTCAGAATTATCGACGGCGTTTCCCGCGTGTCGGCGCTGGTGCGGGCGGCGGGGTTTGCGGAGTGCTCCTATACGGCGGTTTCTGCGTACGAGCTGGCGGAGACGCCCGAGCTTCCCGCGCCGCTCGTCGTGTACGACATGGACGACCGAGCTTTGGCGGGCGACGTCAAGCTGCGGCTTTCGGACGTATTCGGGGAGGAGACGGAAGTTCTCTACATAAGCGGCGGAGAAACGAAAAAAATCAAACTCTTCGAACTCGATCGCCAAAACGCTTACGGTTACGATTCGGCGGTGGCGGTGGAGCGTATTCCCCTGCTCGAAAAGAAGCGGTTTACGCTTTCCGACCTCAAAGAGCTCGTCGAGCGGCTCCGTCGTCCTGACGGGTGTCCTTGGGACAGGGTGCAGACGCCCGAGAGCATAAAAATGAACGCCGTCGAGGAGGCGTACGAGCTGGCGGACGCCATCGAATCGGGCGACGACGACAAAGTTTTGGAAGAGACGGGGGACATCTTGCTGCAAGCGGTCTTTCACGCGGTGATGAAAGAGGAGAGCGGTTCGTTCGACCTCGCGGACGTCACGACGGGAGTCTGCGAAAAGCTGATTACCCGTCACACGCACATTTTCGGCAAGGACAAGGCGGACGGAGAGGCGGGCGCGCTGTCCGTGTGGGAAAAGAACAAGATGAAGGAAAAGCATCAGGAGACGTTTTCGGACGCGGTCAACGACGTGCCGAAGGTCTTTCCCGCGCTGATGCAGGCGCAGAAGGTGGCCAAGCGCGTGGAAAAGGGCGGCTGGGGATATGCGGATTACGAAAGCGCCGAACAAAAACTGTTCGAGGAAATTTCCGAACTGAAAGCGGCGCGGGATGCGGGCGATAAGAAGGAAATCGCTTCGGAACTCGGCGACGTGTTGATGAGCGCCGTCAATTTGGGACGCGAAGTCGGGGCGGACTGCGAGGAAGCGCTCCTCGATACGGTGAAGAAAATCAAAAGGAGATTTACAGCATACGAAAGCGCGGTGCTTGCGGACGGAAAGGACGTCAACGCCCTTTCGGACGAGGAGAAAGAGGCTTATTACAGGGCGATGAAAGCGGCGGAGGAGAAGGGGGAATGAGGCTGAAAAGAATCCAAATAGGCCCCGTGGAGACGGAAAACAACGTCTTTCTGGCTCCGCTGGCGGGGTATACGAATTATCCTTTCCGCATGCTCTGTAAAAAATACGGCGCGGGGTTTGCGTTCACCGAAATGGTCAGCGCGAAGGGCTTGAAATACGGCAGCGAGAACACGAAGGAGCTGCTGTATACGACCGAGCTCGAAACGCCGCGCGCGGTGCAGCTTTTCGGGAGCGAGCCCGACGTTCTGCGCGCGGCTTGTGAGAGCGAAGAGCTCGCGCCCTTTCCCGTGGTCGACATCAACATGGGCTGTCCCGTGCCGAAAATTTATAAGAACGGGGAGGGCAGCGCGCTTTTGGAAAATCCGTTGCTGGCGGAAAAGATCGTCTCGGAATGCGTAAAGAGCGGCAAGGCGGTGACGGTAAAATTCCGTATCGGGGTGACGGGAGAAAAATTGATTTCCGCGGAGTTCGCAAAGCGCATGGAAGGCGCGGGGGCCGCGCTTTTGACCGTCCACGGCCGCACGCGGGATAAATATTATTCGGGCGAAGTGAATTTTAAGGAGATCGCCGCGGCGAAATCGGCCGTGAAAATTCCCGTCATCGCCAACGGCGGGGTATTTTCCGTTTCCGACGGAGAAAAGCTCATGGACGAAACGGGCGCGGACGGAATCATGATCGCGCGCGCGGCGCTGTCCGACCCGCAGATTTTCTGCGCGTTTACGGGCTCCCCTTCGGAGGATAAACGCGAAATGATCGAGGGGCAGATGTCGGAGACGAGAAAGGTGTTCGACGAGCGTTTCACGACGGTGTTCATGCGGAAAATGGTCGTGTTTTACATCAAGGGAATACGCGGCGCGGCGGCGTATAAGGAACGCCTGTTTTCCTGTTCTTCCCCCGAGGAAGTGCTCTCCGTCGTGCGGGAAATTTTTCCGCGGTAATGAGAAGGCGAAAAATCAAACGCGGGATAACGGCGGAAAGGCGGAGAAAATCATAAAGACGGGCGAAAGCCTGCAAAGGATAAACGCAAAACAAATGGAAGAAGAAATGACGATACAAGACGAAATTTTTATGAAACGGGCGATAGAGCTTTCCCGTTCGGCGGTGCGCCGCGGAAACGAACCGTTCGGCGCGGTGCTCGTCAAAGGCGGAGAGATCGTTTTCGAGAGCGAAAATCGGATTTACACGGAGCACGATCCCACTTATCACGCCGAAACGGGACTGATTCGGGATTTCTGCGCGAGGACGGGGATCGCGGACCTCAAAGAATATACGCTGTATTCCAGCTGTGAGCCGTGTTTCATGTGCAGCGGCGCGCTCGTCTGGGTAAAGCTGGGGCGTCTGGTATACGGCGCGGGCAACGCGGATCTGGAACACATTCTCGGAAACGAAGGAAACGGCTGCTGCGAGACGGTATTTGAAAATTCTTTTTGGCGGCCGCGGGTTACTTCGGGCATCCTGCGGGAAGAGAGCATAAAAGTCCTCGAAGAATATTTTTCAGACCATAAGAAAGGCTGACTTGTATAAATTTTTTACAAGCCTTTTGAAGAAAAGAAAATTTTAACGGTTTTTCAAATTAACCGATTGACCGACTAAAAAACCGCGGCGGCTTCCGAAAAAGGCCGCCGCGGTTTTTTAGCCGCGGGAAAAATTTCTTTCTTTTGCGTTCCGTCGGGCGGAAAAAACGTCATTGCGCGTCGCTTTTTCCGTTCTCGTTTTGTTTGCGCAGGCGTCGCTCGTTGACGATGAGCAGAACCGCGCAGACGACGCTCCCGAGCGCGGCAAAAATCGCTAAGGGATTGAGCGCGGCGTATTCTCCGGAAAAGTCGAGAAGGGAAATAAAAGGAGCGCTCAGGCCGAAAACCGTTCCGCACAGCAAAAACACTGCCTTTTGCTTTTTGATTATGCACCCGACGGCAAAGAGTACCGAGGCGGCGGCAAAAAATCCTATGGCGATGCCCCGACAGAGAAAGCTCTCTTTCAGTCCGAAAAAGAGAAGGAAAATCCAGCTTTCCGCCGTTCGGGTTGCCTCGGACCATACCCCGCCCTCTTCGGTCCATACTACATCTGCTGTCGTCCATACTGCGCGCGATTCGGTGTGTTCAAAAACGGAAACGAGGGCCGTCGCGGCGAAAAGGGCGGAAAAGACGGACAGGACGAGCGCCGTCGCATAGAGTTTTTGGGAAAAGAGGTTTCGGTTTTCCCGTATCCTGTATTTCGAGAAAAAGGAGCGGAGAATCAGATAACCTGCCAAAAGACAAACGAGAAAGACGTAAAAAGTAAACGTTCCGCAGTAAAGAGGGAAGAAGCGGATATCTTCTCCGTTTGCGGGAAACATGATGCCGACGAGGGCGAGGGAGAGGAACAGAACGCCCGCGAAAATATCGGCGAACAGGAGATTTTTTCTCCGAATCGTCTTTTTGGCTTTTTCTATGCCCGCCGCGAGAGCGTCGTCTTCGTTTTCCGAAGAGATCCGTTTGATTTCGGAATTTCCGTATGTTTCGACGAGCAGTGCCGCGGCCATGCCGAGCGGCATGAGCACGAGCGCCGCGAGTTTATCGACGAGAAATCCCAAAAGGATTTCGAGAAGCAGAAAAAATCCGAGTACGGAGACGGCGACGATAAAGAATACATTGTATTTTTTAAGCAGATTTTCCTGTATCATTCTCGCTCTGCCGTCGTTTTTCAGCCTTTTTGTCTGTTCGGTCAGGTTTTCCGATCTGTCCGTCTTTCTTTCGCCTTGCAGGATTTCGTCCACCGTGACGCCGTAGAGGGCCGCCACGCCCGAAATGATATTGATGTCGGGAAGTCCCGCGCCGCTTTCCCACCTCGAAACGGTTTTCGGGGAGAGAAACAGTTGCTCTGCGACCTCCTCCTGCGTAAGTCCTTTTGCTTTCCGCAGAGCCCGAAGAAATTCTCCCGTCTTTTGCGTATCCATTTTTTTAACGGCTCCTTTTATGATTTGATGAGCCTATTATACAGGAAAAGAGACAAAAAGAAAACCCAATCGGCGTGGGATTTTGTCTATTCTTATGGGAAGTTTTCTCCTTTTCGGCAAAAAACGCCCCCGAATACGGACAAACGCCGTACCCGAAGGCGCTTTTTTCGCGCAAGGTTTTTTCGGCTCGGAAAATTCGTTTCAGCTGAACCTTTCGAGCGGAGAAAAACACCGTCGGCACATACCGCGGTTCTTTTTCGCGCAGTCGGGGCAGACGATCTCCCCGCAGTCGGGACAAAAAAATGCCTTTCCCGTTTCGATTTCTTTTTTGCAGCCCTGACAGGCGGTCGTTCTTTCGTCGATACTCATGTTTTGCCTCCCGTATTTTTACCGTTTTCGTTTCTTCGCTTTCGCCGCGCTTTTTTCGCGGCCGCTTTTTTGTTTCGCTTTTCGGATATAAGTATCCGCAATTTCCGTAAAAAAATTCTCGAACGCCGCCTTTCGTTAAAGGCGGAAAAAATCGCCGCAGAAAAGAGCCGCGTCGGGGGACGTATACTTTATCAAAGACGATTGAAAAACGCGTCTGAACGCAAAAAAACGGGTTAAAAGGGCCATGCGGAAAAGAAAGATAGAAAAAAACGGGCAAAACGCTGTACTTTTTTTTTCGATTGTGGTATAATAAGAAGGTAAAATAACCCGCTTTTCTTAAAGAAAAGCGAACAGGAGCTTAAAAAATGGCGGAAAGAGTTGAGGGCGAATACGGCGCCGAACAAATTCAGGTTCTGGACGGTCTGGAACACATCAGAAAGCGTCCCGGCATGTATATTTCGTCCACGGATGCGAAGGGGCTTCACCACCTCGTGCACGAAGTGGTGGACAACTCCATAGACGAAGCGCTTGCGGGATATTGCACGCACATCGAGGTCGTTCTGAACGCGGACGGCAGTTGCAGCGTTTCGGACAACGGCCGCGGGATTCCCACGGACATTCACCCCAAAGAGGGGATTTCCACGCTGGAAGTCGTCTTTACCAAGGTCAACGCGGGCGGCAAATTCGGCGGCGATTCGGGCTATAAGGTATCGAGCGGCCTGCACGGCGTCGGCGTCAAGGCTGTCAACGCGCTCTCCGAATGGCTGGAAGCGGAGGTGTATCAGAACGGCCACATCTATAAACAGGTCTATAACCGCGGCGTGCCGCAGCGCTCGGTCGCCATCGTCGGGGATACTCAAATCACGGGCACGAAGGTCACTTTCATGCCCGACGACGAAATTTTCGAGACGACCGTCTTTAATTACGACGCTTTGAAGGGGCGGCTCCGCGAGCTCGCCTACCTCAACAAGGGGCTCAGGATTTCCTTGGAGGACAAGCGTCCCGGTCAGGAAAAGCGGGATTCCTTCTGCTACGAGGGCGGAATCCGTTCCTTCGTCGAGGAACTCAACAAGAGCCGCGAGGAGCTGCTTTTCCCCGAGCCCGTATATTTCGAGGAATCGGACGGCGACACCGTCTGCGAAGTGGCGATACAATACAACGAGAGCTATAACGAAGTCATATACAGCTACGCGAACAACGTCAACACCATTGACGGCGGAACGCACGTCGAGGGATTGAAAATGGCGCTCACGAAAGTCATCAACGACGCGGGCAGGAAGCTCAACGTCCTCAAAGAGAACGACAAGCTCACGGGCGAGGACGTGCGCGAGGGGATTACGGCGGTCGTGTCCGTCAAGCTCGTCAACGCGCAGTTCGAGTCCCAGACCAAGGACAAGCTGAACAACAGCTCTATCCGCGCGTTCGTCAATAAATGCGTGACCGAGCACATGGGTACCTTCCTCGAAGAAAATCCCGCGGTCGCGCGGGAGCTCGTGCTCCGCTGTATCACCGCGCAGAAGGCGCGGGACGCCGCGCGCAACGCGCGCGATCTGACGCGGCGCAAGGGAATCCTCGAAAGCACGACATTGCCCGGAAAGCTGGCGGACTGCTCGGACAGGAGAAGCGAGCTTTGCGAAATCTATATCGTAGAGGGAGACTCGGCAGGCGGCACGGCGAAACAGGGACGGGACAGAAGGTTTCAAGCCATTCTGCCCCTGCGAGGCAAAATTCTCAACGTCGAGAAGGTGCGGCTCAACCGCGTGCTCGAAAACGAGGAAATCAAGTCCATGATCACGGCGTTCGGCTGCGGGATTTTAGACGATTTCGACGAGAGCAAGCTCCGTTACGACCGCATCATCTCCATGACCGATGCCGACGTGGACGGCGCGCATATCCGCATACTGCTCTTTACCTTCCTGTTCCGCTTCATGCGCCCCTTAATCGAGCACGGGCACGTGTATTCGGCTCTGCCGCCTCTCTATAAGGCAAGCAGCAAGGGCAAGGAGGAATACCTCTATTCGGAGGAAGAAAAGATTGCTTACGACGCGCAGGCGACGGGCAAGGTGGAATATCAGCGGTACAAAGGTCTCGGGGAAATGAGCAAGGAACAGCTTTGGGATACGACGATGAACCCCGCCACGCGGACGCTGGTGCGCGTGACGATGAAGGACGCCGCGGAGGCCGATCAGATGTTCTCCATGCTGATGGGCGAAAATCCCGAACTGAGAAGAAAATTTATCGAAGAGAACGCGTCCCTCGTGACCGATCTGGATATTTAAGGGAGTGAAAAATGGCTAAGAAAGAAACCAGCCCCGAATTAACCGAGGAATTTAAGAAAACGCTCGCCATGACCAAAATGCTGGATGTGGAGGTGGACAACGAGCTCAAACGCTCGTTTATCGCCTACGCCATGGCGGTCAACAAGTCGAGGGCGATCCCCGACGTGCGCGACGGTCTCAAACCCGTGCACAGGAGAATTTTGTTCTCCATGCACGAAATGGGGCTGTATAACGACAAATCCTACCGCAAGTGCGCCAGAATCGTCGGCGACACGCTCGGTAAATATCATCCTCACGGCGACAGCTCCGTATACGACGCTTTGGTGCGTCTCGCGCAGGATTTCACCATCAATTTCCCGCTCGTGGACGGACACGGCAACTTCGGCAGCGTGGACGGCGATCCCGCCGCGGCCATGCGTTACACGGAAGCGAGGCTTTCAAAGCTGGCGGCCGAAATGCTCAAAGACCTCGACAAGGAAACGGTGGACTTTATCCCCAACTTCGACGGCAACGAATCGGAACCCACCGTCCTGCCCTCCCGCTTCCCCAACCTTTTGGTGAACGGTTCGGACGGCATCGCGGTCGGCATGGCGACGAATATTCCGCCCCATAACCTCGCGGAAGTCATCGACGGCACGGTGGCCATGATCGACAATCCCGACATTACCGTGGACGAGCTCATGGAGTATATTCCCGCTCCCGATTTTCCCACGGGCGGCATCATCATGGGACGGAGCGGCATCCGCAACGCCTACCGCACGGGACAGGGGAAAATCGTCATTCGCTCCAAATGCGAGATAGAGGACTACGGCTCGGGCGGGAACGCTCGTCAGAGAATCGTCGTCACGGAGATTCCCTATCAGGTAAATAAAGCCATGCTCATCAAGACGATCGCGGACATGGTCAAGGATAAGCGCCTCGAAGGCATTTCCGACATCCGCGAGGAATCCGACCGCGACGGCATGCGCATCGTCATCGAGTGCAAAAAGGACGCAAACGCGCAGGTGGTCTTGAACACCCTCTATAAGCGCACGAACTTGCAGGTTTCCGACGGAATTATCATGCTGGCGCTCGTCGAGAACGGAACGGAGCCCAAGACGCTCAATTTAAGGGATATTCTCTACTATTATCTCGAACATCAGAAAGACGTCATCACCCGCCGCACCCGCTACGACCTCAACAAGACGGAGGAGCGCGCGCATATCGTCGCGGGACTCGTGCTCGCTTTGGCGAACATCGACGAAGTCATCAAGATCATCAAGGAATCCGCGGATAAATTCGTCGCGATCGCAAAGCTGACGGAAACGTTCGAGCTGGACGAAAAGCAGGCGAACGCCATTCTCGAAATGCGCCTGCAAAGATTGACTTCTCTGGAAGTGGAAAAGCTCAGGGAAGAGCTGGCGGCTCTGGAAGCGACGATTGCCGACCTCAAAGACATTCTCGCCCACGAAAGCCGCGTGATGGCGATTATCCGCAGCGACCTCATCGACATCAAAAACCGCTATCCTTCCCCCCGCCGCACGGAAATTTCCGTCGATTACGGGTCCATTGAAGAGGCGGACCTCATTGACAGGGAGGACGTGGTCATTTCCCTGACGCATACCGGGTATATCAAGCGCCTTCCCGTTTCGGAATACAAGGCGCAGAATCGCGGCGGCATGGGCATTACGGGCCATAAACCCAAGGAAGAGGACTACGTGGAAAAGATGTTCATATCTTCCACGCACGACGATATTCTGCTGTTCTCTTCCTTCGGAAAGGTGTATTCGGTCAAGGGCTACGAAATTCCCGAAGCCAACCGTACCGCGAGGGGCCGCGCCGTCGTCAATATCGTGCGGCTCGACCAAGGCGAAAAAATTCAATCCGTTCTCCCCGTCAAAGAAGGGGACGACGGCTATATCGTCATCGCGACCAAAAAGGGAGTCATCAAGAAGACCTCCACGAAGGAATACGAACGCATTCCCAAGAACGGCAAAATCGCAATCAAGCTCCCCGAGGGCGACGAGGTGATTTCCGTACAGCTCACGACGGGCGAAAACGAGCTTTTGATCGCTTCCCGATTCGGCAAATGTATCCGCTTCTCCGAAACGGACGTGCGCGCGATGGGAAGGACCGCCACGGGCGTGCGCGCGATGAAGCTGGCGGGCGACGACGAGCTGGTGGATATGCTGGTCGTCAATCCCGAAATGGATATCTTTACGCTGACTTCAAACGGTTACGGCAAACGCACCTCCGTCGAGGATTACCGCATTCAGAGCCGCGGCGGAAAGGGAATCAAGGCGGGCGTGTTCAACGAAAAGACAGGCTGGCTCGTCAATATGAAGCTCGTTTCTGACGATAACGACATCATGATCATCACGACGGGCGGCACGATCATCCGCATGCATGCGGATTCTATCAGCCGCATCGGCCGCGCGACCCGCGGCGTCCGCGTCATGAACGTCAAGGACAGCCTCGTGGCGACGGTGGACGTCACCGAGCGCGACGACGAAGCGGAAACCGCGGCTCCCGAAGAAACGGCTGCCGACCTCTCGCCCGAGGAACTCGCCGAGGGCGCCGAAACGGTCGAGGAAGAGGACGACGCTCCCGATACCGACGACGAACCCGCCGAAGCGGAGGACGAAGGCAATATTGAGGAAGAAACGGAAAGCGATTCTCCCGACGAAGAATAAAGAAAAACCGTAAAGAATAAAAATAAGGAAACCCGCGTCCGATATTCGGACGCGGGTTTTTCTGTAAGCCGCCGCATAAACCGAAAAAAGCACATACGGAGAAAATCCGTATGTGCTTTGCCGTTTTTTGATGGTACGACGCTCGGTTGTTTTTTCGATAAATGGTACAGATACAGAGCGCCGTTGTTTTGCGGGGACAGTTCTGTTTGTTTTTCCGATAAATAAGCGACGATTCTCTGTCGTTTTGTTTATTCGTCGGCAGGATTGAACATGTCGAAAAATTTAATCAATATGCTGGAAATGGGTACGGCGGCCTGAACGATGACGACGAGCAGCAAAATCTGCGTGAGGTTGAATTTCAGGGCGTCCCAGCCCTCGTAGACGATATTTCCGAGTACGGGAACAGCCAATACGGTGACGCACAGAGCAGTCATGCAAAAGAATAGTGTCGTGCGAATGAGATTGAGCGGCTGACAGATGCGGAACAGCATCACGAGTCCCGTAAATGTCAGAGACATCATCAGCATGGCGTTGTAAACGGTTTCCGTTTCTCCCGCGGCATTCGTAAATTCAAAGAGGGAGGAGAGGGAAGTCTGATTGATGATATAAAGGGCCAGAATTCCGAAAGCCATGGTGAAAGCTCCCGGCATGGCGCGGCTGACGACGAAGGGGATAAATTTCCCTTTGACGCGGTTCGTATTCGGCTGCAAAGAGAGCACGAAAGAGGGGATCGCGCTGATGAGCACTTCAAACATGAGCATGTTGTTCGTCGTGAAGAAGTATGCGCTTCCCGTAAAGATACAGACGAGCGCCAGCAGCATGGTGAGCAGGGTCTTCATGATATAGAGGGAGGCGGAATCCTTGATGTTATTGATTACGCGGCGTCCCTCGTTGACGATTTTCGGCATGGAGCCGAAATTATTGTCCTGTAAGACGAGGTTGGAGACGTTTCTCGCGGCGTCGCTGCCCGAAGCGACGGACACGGCGCAGTCGGCCTCCTTCATGGCCAGAATGTCGTTCACGCCGTCGCCCGTCATGGCGACAGTATTGCCCGCCTTTTTAATGGAGCGGATAAGGATTGCCTTCTGTTCGGGCGTGACTCGTCCGAAAACGGTGTATTGATTTGCGGCGTTTTCCACTTCTATATCGGAAAGCCCTTCGAGGGAAAGGAACTGCGAAGCGTTCTTTATTCCCGCGCGGCGGGCCACTTCCGAGACGGTCACGGGATTGTCGCCCGAAATGACCTTTACCGCCACGTCGTTTTCGCGGAACCACTTGATTGTCTCTATCGCGTCGGGACGAATGTTGTCCGAAAGAGTGATGATCGCGATCGGGCGGAATACGGTGGGCAGCTTGTCGCCCTGAATCTGCGCGGGAGAGTGCGCCAGCACCAGCACCCGAAGTCCCATCTGCGCGTATTGTTTGACGATTTTTTCCACGCGTATGGGCATGGGCTTCAAGACGAATTCGGGCGCGCCCATGGCAAACGTCCCCGCTTCCCCGAAGGTGACGGCGGACAGCTTTCTCGCCGACGAGAAGGGCAGAATCGCACTCGCTTGCAGGGCGGAGGAATGTCCGAACCGCTCATAGAGCGCGATAGAGGTCTGATTGTTGTCTTTCAGGGACGCCAGCATGGAGCCGAGAATATCGTCCACCGAATATTCCGTGGCGTTGTTGAGCAGGACGCAGTCGCTCACCTTCATGCGCCCGTCCGTAATCGTGCCCGTCTTGTCGAGGCAGAGCACGTTGACGCGCGCGAGCATTTCGAGGGAATACATGTCCTGAACGAGGGTGTTGTATTTCGCGAGCCGTATCATGCCCACGGACAGAGCCACGGTCGTCAGAAGCAGGAGGCCCGAAGGAATCATGCCGATGACGACGGAACAGGTCTTTTGTATCGTGTCGTTGAGCGTGGGGTTATTGGAAAACAGAGTGGCGAAAAAGCCTCCGCCCGCGCGGATATCCGCCCAGCTCCCGCCGAGATTTTTGAAATTGGTGAGGAACATGAAAATCGCGATGGGAATGATGATGAATCCGATGACCTTGATGAAGAGGTTTATGGAGTTCATGATTTCCGAGTTCGGCCGCTTGTACTTTTTCGCCCGCGCGGTGAGCTTGCTGATATAGGTATCCTCGCCGATTTTATCCACGCGCACGGCGCAGTGTCCGCTCGCGACGAACGAGCCTGCATAGAGCGTCTCGCCGTTCTCCTTTTTGACGGGTACCGATTCGCCCGTCAAAAGGGACTCGTTGAGCTCGGCGGCTCCGTCGAGCATAATGCAGTCGGCGGGTACCTGCTGGCCCGCTCCGAGCAGGAGAATGTCGTCGAGGACGATTTCGGAAATGGGAATTTCCCGCTTTTTTCTGTCGCGGATCACGCGGGCGGTGGGGGAAGATAAAATGGATAACCTGTCTATCTTCTTTTTCGCGCGGATTTCCTGAATGATTCCCATGCAGATGTTGCAGAGGAAAATGAGCACGAAGGTAAACTGCGTAATGGGCGCGTGCGCGGACAAAAGCGCCAGAGCCGCCAGGAGACACAGCAGGTTGAAGAAAGTGCAGATGTTGCTAATAAAAATGCTCTTGTAGGTCTTGGAGTATTTTTTCTGCGCGCGGTTGACGAGACCCTGCTCCTGCCGTTCTTCCACCTGACTCTTGGAAAGGCCTTCCTCGGCGTCGGCGTTGAAACGCGGTACGTCCGAAGGGGGCACGCCCTTTTTATTCTTCTTGCGGGAAGCGGGTTTTTCCTTCGGAAAAAGGGACTGAAATCTCTTTTCCCGCTTCTCTTCCTCGGAAGTATATTCCGGTTTTTGCTGTTTTTTCTTTTTCATGATTTGCGTTTTCTCCGAAAGTTCTGCTTTCCATAAAAGAACGTTGTTATCCCTTCTATTATAGCATAGCTGTTTGTAAAATACAAGTTTTTTGAGGAATTTGCGTCAGTTTCGTTACATTTAATTGCTTTTGCCCCGTAAAAGTAGTATAATATTTATCGAAAATGAAAATATTTCCGCCCGGAGGCAAAATTTTATGATAGACATCAATCTCATCAGAACCAATCCCGAATTGGTGAGAGAAAACATCAAGAAAAAATTTCAGGATAAAAAGCTCCCCCTCGTGGACGAGGTCATCGAACTCGACTTAAAGCGCCGCGCTTTGATTGCGGAGGGAGACTCCCTCCGCGCGGCGAGAAATTCTCTCTCCAAGCAGGTGGGCATGCTCATGAAACAGGGGAACAGAGACGAGGCGGAAAAGATAAAGGCGCAGGTCGTCGCGGACGCGGAACGCCTCGCCGCCATCGAAAAGGAATCGGAGGAAATCGAGGAAAAGCTCAAAAAGGACATGATGGCCATTCCCAATATCGTCGCCCCCGATGTACCCGTCGGAAAGGACGATTCGGAAAACGTCGAACTCAAACGCTTCGGGGAACCGATTGTGCCCGACTTTGAAATTCCCTATCACCTTGACATTCTCGAAAAGCTGGACGGCATCGACGTCGATTCCGCCCGCCGTACCTCGGGACAGGGATTTTATTATCTGACGGGCGACATCGCAAGATTACATTCCGCCGTTTTGACCTATGCGCGCGATTTTATGATCGATAAGGGCTTCACTTACGTCATTCCGCCCTTTATGATTCACGGCGACGTCGTTTCGGGCGTCATGAGCTTCGACGAAATGGAAAATATGATGTATAAGATAGAGGGAGAGGACCTCTATCTCATCGGTACGTCCGAACACTCCATGATCGGCCGCTTCATGGGACAGATTATCGACGGAAACAAGCTCCCCCTGACGCTCACGAGCTATTCGCCCTGCTTCCGCAAGGAGAAAGGCGCGCACGGGATAGAGGAGAGGGGAATCTATCGGATTCACCAATTTGAAAAGCAGGAAATGATCGTCGTCTGCCGCCCCGAGGAGAGCGACGAATGGTATGAAAAACTTTGGAACTACACGGTAGAGCTCTTCCGCTCCATGGAAATTCCGGTAAGACAGCTCGGCTGCTGTTCGGGAGATCTCGCCGACCTCAAATACAAGAGCTGTGACGTCGAGGCATGGAGCCCTAGACAAAAGAAATATTTTGAAGTGGGTTCCTGCTCCAACCTCACGGACGCACAGGCGCGGCGGCTCGCGATCCGCTATAAGGATTCGGACGGAAAGACGAAGCTGGCGCATACGCTCAACAATACCGTGGTGGCGCCTCCCCGCATGCTGATCGCGTTTGTGGAGAACCATTTGCAGGCGGACGGCAGCGTGACGATTCCCGCAGTGTTGCAGCCGTATATGGGCGGCAAGAAGGTCATTACCCCCAATAAATAATGAAATATCTCTTTTTTGACATCGAGTGTGCCAGCGTGTTCAAAAATACCGCGAAGATCTGCGCATTCGGCTACTGTCTGACGGACGAACAATTTCATATTCTGGAAAAAGAGGATATTCTCGTCAACCCGCAGGGCGGGTTTCATCTGACCGACCGAAAGGGCGCGCAGGGACTCGTTCTGCCCTACGAGTATAAGGAATTCAAGAATTATCCGACCTTTCCCGAATTGTCCCCCCGCATCTACGCGCTTTTGGAGGATTCCGACACGCTGGTGGCGGGGCATGCGACCATGAACGACGTCAAGTATCTCAATCTGGAAACGAAACGCTTTTCCCTGCGTTCGTTCCGTTTCGACTTTTTGGATACGCAGTTCGTATATATGAACAAAATCGGCGTGTTCAACCGCCAGTTCGGTCTCGGTTCCATCGCGGAAGCGCTGGGGGTGGAATTTACGCCCCACCGCGCGGCCGACGACGCCTATGCGACGATGAAAATCGCCGAGGCCATGTGCCGGGAAGAAGGGCTGGATTTTTCCGCGCTCTTAAAAAAGTACGAGATTACCGCGGGGCATATCGAAAATTACGAGGTGCGCCAGAATACCTCCTCCGCCTATGCGGCGTATGTCGCGGAGGTGCAGAGGCGAAAAGAAGAGCGGGAAAAAGCGCGCGTCGAGTTTCATAATTTCATCGACCGCGAAAAACGCCGCCGCAAAAAGGAGGGCATACTCAAAAATAAGACGGTGTGCTTTTCGCATCCCTTGGAGGAGTCGCTTTCCGTCAGCAAGCCTTTGGCTGCCGCGCTGTTTGCGGCCGGCGGATTTTACGGCTTTCGCGCGGAGGAATGCGATTATTACGTCTGTCTCGGAGAGGAGAGCGGCCCCAGAATCAAGTCCGCCGCTTCCCGCGGCGCCCGTATTCTCACGCACGAAGAGTTTGCCGCCCTCACGGCGCGGGACTCGGTGCGGGGATAGAACAGCCGACGCAAGGAGAGGCCATGAACGATTTGCCCGAAAAATTTATCGAAAACATGAAAAAACAGCTTCCCGAGGACGAATGGGAGGCTTTTTTTGCCGTCTATGCCCGTCCGCCGTACAAGGGACTGCGCGTGAACGCCTTAAAGATTTCCGCGGCGGAGTTTGAAAAAATTTCCCCCTTTCCCTTGCGTCCCGTCCCTTGGGCGGAAAACGGCTTTTATACGGACGGGGAAAAGACGGGCGCGCACGCTTATCACTTTGCGGGGTTGTATTATTCTCAGGAACCTTCCGCCATGTGCGCGGCGCCCCTTCTGGACGCAAAACCGAACGAGAGAGTTTTGGATCTTTGTTCCGCTCCGGGCGGGAAGGGAACGCAGCTCGCGGCGGCGATGAAGGGGGAAGGGATTCTCGTCCTGAACGAGCCCGTCTTTTCCCGCGCGCAGATTCTCTCCCGCAACGTCGAGCGGCTGGGCGTGAAAAATGCCGTAGTCCTGAGCGAATACCCCGAGACGCTGGCAGAATATTTTCCCGAATATTTCGATAAAATTTTAGTGGACGCCCCCTGTTCGGGCGAAGGAATGTTCCGCAAGAATGCGGAGGAGGCGCTTTCCGAATGGAGCGAAGAAAACGTCGCCATGTGCGCCGCGCGGCAGAAAGAAATTTTGGATTACGCCTTTCGGATGCTGAAAGCGGGCGGAAAGCTCGTCTATTCCACCTGTACGTTTTCAGAGGCAGAGGACGAGGAGCAGACGGAAAATTTCCTCGCCTTGCATGCGGAAATGCGCCTTCTCGCGCAAAAAAAACTGTATCCGCACAAGGAAGAAGGGGAAGGACATTTCGCGGCGCTGTTTGAAAAGGAAGTGCGGGAGAAAAACACGGACGGGGAAAGCCATTTTGCGCTACTGTTTGAAAAGGAAGTGCGGAAGGAATACGCGAAAGGAGAAGATACAATCGAGCGCGGTTGTTTTCAAGGCGGCGGGAAAAGCGGCGACGGTGCGCGGGGACAAAGATATTCTTCCGCCGTCGCGGGCGCGAGACCGCCGCGGACGCTCGTCCCCCGCGTTTCCAAAACGGCGGAAAAGGCGTATCGGGAATTCGAGCGGGATTTTTTCTTCCGACCATTTGCGGAGATTCTGCACGAAGCGGGAAACTTTCTGTATTCCCTTCCGAAAGAATGCTTCGATTTCGGAAAGCTCAACGTCCTGCGCGCGGGCGTGCGACTCGGAGAAATGAAAAACGGCCGTTTCGAGCCGTCCCATTCACTGGCGATGTGCGTGTCCCGAAAAGAGTGCAGAAACGTCGTTTCAATTCCGTCTGACGACCCACGTACGGACAAATTCCTGCGCGGCGAGACCGTGGGTGCGGAAGAGTGCAAAAACGGCTGGTGCATCGTCTGCATAGACGGTTATCCCGTGGGGCTCGGAAAGGCCGTAAACGGGACGATAAAAAATCATATTCCGAAAGGACTGAGAAAATTTTCCTGAATAAGGCCAATATCATACCAGAGAAAATACAGGTATTTCCGACAACGGCAGAAATACCTGTATTTTTGTTTGCGGAGAAAAGGATTTTCTCCGTTTCTGGGCGTTATCTTACAGGGATACGGTAAAATTTTTTGTCCGAGTAAGGTTGTAATATGAATTGAGGCGATATTTTTGAGGATACCGTATTTTCTGATCAATTATATCGCAATCGTTCAATGAAAACCCCCGCTTCCAAAGAAGCGGGGGTTTTGTGTTTACATGCTGCCCGTTAAAGGGCGGGGAAATTCGACATCAATCGTTGTAAGGGTCGTTATCGTCCTTGTTTTCCGGTTTTTCCTCGGGCTGTTTTGCCGGGGCTTCAACGGGTTTCTTGGAGTAACGGCGCTTGGCCGCATTCAGCGAAGCCGCATTGCTCGCGCCCTCGCGTGCCTTTTTGAGGTGGAATTTCTTGACGAGCTTCTGTACCAACAATCCGATCATTGCGATGAACAGCGCGATGGCGATGACGAGAGAGCTGATCAGCAGCCACATGTTCATATCGTTCGTATCGTCCGTCGTGTCGTCGGTGCTGTCGTCCGTATCCGTCGAATCCGCGGTCACGGAAACTTCGGTATAGCTGTAATCGACGAACATCGTATAGAGAGGATTGTCTTTTGCCGTCTCGGAATCTTCGTAATACAGATACGCGACGCCTTCGGTATAGGAGGATTGCGTATAGGAAGTATACTTGTTGCCGACCTCGTCTTTGTCGAGCGTCGAATCGTATCTCAAAAACAGAGGACTGTCGTAGAAGGAATAAGTGTAATAGGTGACGTTGTCCTTATAGCCTTCCTTGAATTCTTCGTCCGTCGTCCAGCCGTTGTCGTTCTTGATTCTCTCGATCGTTTCGTCGACGAGGGAGGAATACTTGTCGTCCACCGCGTCGGGAGTATTTGCGTCGAATACGACGTAGCTGCCTTCGGCGCTCTTCGTTTCTCCCGTGCGGTCGCCGCTCCATACTTCGAGGCGGTAATTCTTTTCTTCGTTTCCGGTGTGGATATAGAAGGTGCAGGTGACCCATTCGCCGTTCGTTTCGTCGCCATCCACGGTCATCATGAGGTCGTGCTTCGGCGTTTCCGTATAACGGGCGAGGCCTTCGATCGTCGCGAGGTCGAGAACCTCCGTCGAGAGATTTCCCGTGGTATAATTCTTGTAAGCGTAGTATTTGCCGTCTTTATGATAGAACGCAATACCGTCTTTGCCCTGACCTTTCCACTTGGAATCGTCGTAGTTATAGGAGACTCCGCCGTCCGCGACGATGAGATTGCCTTCGTCGTCCTTTTCGTAGTTGGAGAGGTTGGCATAGAATTTGCCGCTCATTTCCGACGTATAGCCCGACCAGCGGGTATTCGCTTCATACAGACCGTTTTCTTCGTTGAGATAGAACGCGATGTCCGTCTTTTTGTCGAATTTCTTGTCGGAGGGGTCCTTCGCGCAGATATTTCCGTCGTCGTCGTACCAGTAACTGTATTTCGGCGTGGTGAGCGAAAGGGTATCGCTGTATTTCTTCTCCGTTGTATCGACGAGGTAGATATACGCTTTGGCGCCCTTGCTTACCTTTACCTTTACCGAAACGGTGGCATAGGAACCCGAAGAAATCGTCTGCGAGGAGCCGATATATCCGTAGGCCTTTTCCGCATCATTATAGACGAGAAGGGGCTGCGTCGCAGTTCCGAACAGTTCGTTCCACCATTTGTCCTGATCGTCGATCGTGACGTTATGAGCCGCCGCGAGCTTGTTCAGCCAGTAGTCCGCATTTCCTTTTTCATATTCGGCGCGATAGTTTGCCGCATACTTTTTGTTGATGAGACCGGCGTATTCATAACCGTTGACTTCCTTGTCCGCGCCGCCCGCGACGACATAGCCGCTGCCGCCGTTTACGCCCTTATAGTTCTTGGGTACGGCCAGACCGTTTTCGATCTGTTTGTCGGGAATGGAAGCGGGGGAATCGAAGCCCGTAGATGCGGAAGCCGAGCTGTCTCCCGTGAGGGAAACGGATTGCGCGTAAGTACCCGTCGCCGAATAGGAGAACATTTTTTTCGTCATGTCGCAAATTTCAAAGTTTGCGAAAGCGGCATAACCGGCATAGTAGCTGTCGTTCGTGGTTCCGACGATCGTCGTGGGACCGTAGGTGAAATCGATTTCAAAGCTCCTTTCCTCGTCCGTCTCGTTTTTCACGAAGAGGAAGCACTGCTGCCAGCCGTCGTAGATGTCTTCTATCGTCTCGCCGTCCTCTCCGTCGATATCTACCGTCGTGATGGAGGTCGTGTCGAGAGAGGAGAGGGAGGTCGCGTTGGTGGTGCCCGTCTCGCGCACCGTGATGCCCGCGCCCGTGAACCCGCCGATGTCCGACGTTTTCAGCCAAAAGGAAAGCATCAGATAAGAATCGGGAGCCAGCGTGAAGGCGTCGTCTTCGAGCGTCGCCGTATACGAAGCGCCGTCCGCACTCAGAAGCATGAGCAGATCCTTTGTTCCGTCGAAGGGGTAATTCTCAAAGTCGTCCTTGACGATTCTCTGCACGTATTTATTCTGATTATTTTTAAGCTCGTCTAAATTGACGCGCCCTACAAGGTCATTTGCCGTAGACAGTTTAAGGTCGCCGTAAACTTCTTTGCCTTCCGTGGGGGCGGAGACATAGGAGACGCCGTTATACTTTTCTTCGGTAAGGCCGGTTTTCAGAGTTTTTCCCGACAGGTCGTAAGCATCCGAAGTCACTCCCGAAGAGAGGTCGATCGCGTATTCGAATTGGTCTTTGTAGGACTTATCCGCCTCGAAGATTTTCTTTTCCGCGTCCGTGAGGATATCTACCTTGTTGTCCTCGGGTAAATCTTTCACCTGTTCGTCGTAGGTTTCATTGGAAACGACGGTACATTCCGCATCGTCGAAGAAGGCGTATCCGTCCACGTATTCGAATTTGTCCGTACCGCCGCCCTGGCCGAGACCGAGGACGATGGTGAAGGTGCTGGACGCATAGGAACAGCCTTTGAGACTGATGGTATATTCGACCCAGCCGTTATTTTCCCATTCTCCGTTTTCGGGCTTGGCATTGATTTTGGAGGTATCGATGTTTTTGATCTCCATCTGGGCGAGCGTAGTGCCGCCGACGGTATGCGTAACGCCGATATAGGCGCCCCTGTTTCCGTCCACTGCGGGGCCCGCTTCGTCCTTAGTGCCGTTGTAGGTCATGTCGAGCGTCTTGACCCAAACGGAGAAGATGGCGGAAGTGCCCGGTTCCAGAGTGACGGTCGTAGAGGAGGTATATTTCTGTGCGGTTCCCATTCCGTTGGAATAGGTGTTGTGGAGCATGAGGACGTGGTCGTTTTTGTCCGCGTCTTCTGCATCTTCCGCATAGTGGGTTAAAGGATTTTCGCAATCGGGGACGTCGTCGATGTCGATATTGAAATTATCCTTGTCCTTATCGTAGAAATCGAGGTCCTCGACGTCGTTGTCGTCGTCCTCTTCCTCCCACTTATCGTAGAAATCCAGCTTGTCCTTTGCGGTGAGGTTATCCCAATTTGCCTTTGCTTCGCTTTCCGTGTCGTAAGCGAGTCCCGAAGAAGTAGTGAGATTTTTCCACGCTTCCTCGGAGGTATCGATAATGCCGCTGGCCGCCTGAGAGGAGGAAGCGGAACCGCTCGCGGAAGAACCCGTGGACTTACTCCAGCCGGTGGGAGAGGTAATAATCAGATTCCTGCCGTTGTCGTCCTCGAAGAATTCGAAACTGCCGTTCGTAATGCGCGAGGTATCGTTTTCCGTGGTGGAGACTTCGGAATCGTCCACGCTGGAATCCTTGCTGTCACCGCATGCGACGAACGACGCTGCGGCAGCGGCAAGCATGAACGACGATAAACACAGGGCAAGAATTTTCTTATGCCTGCTTTTTTTGAAACTTGTTGTCATGTAAACACCTTCGGTTTTGTTTTTTACTTTTCGCTTTTGCGAACATTCCAAAATGTATGCTCTATTATTTTAATATAAAATCGATTTATAAGCAAGCGATTTACGGTGACAAATAAAAGAAAAAGTTTTATAAAATAGAAAAAATTACGCAAAATATCGTGTAAAGGGGAAAAGTCCATGCGCGCGGGACTTTTTGTTTCGTATATAACAAATTTTTCCGCGCGCACGGTTAAGGAGTTTTATGGAAAAATCCAAGGGAAAAATTTGGAAACTGGGCATCTGCGGCTGTGCGGTCGGAATCGCGAACAGCGTATTCGGCGGAGGCGGTGGAATGTTGGCGGTGCCCTTGCTCGAAAAGACGGGCATGCCCTCGCAAAGGGCGCACGCCACGGCAATTTTGGTCATTCTTCCCGTTTCGCTGCTCACTTTTATTCTGTATGCGATCAAGGGAATTTACGATTTTTCCGTGCTCATTCCCACGGCTCTCGGCGTTACGTTCGGGGGATTTTTGGGCGCGAAACTTCTCGGAAAACTCCCTCAAAAGACGGTGGGAATCCTGTTCGGGTGTCTGCAAGTCTTTGCCGGCGCGTGGCTGTTCTTCTTTCGTTGAGCTGCGGACGGTACATATGTCTTTTTACATTTATCTTTTACTCGGAATCCTCGGCGGTATTCCCGCCGGCATGGGCATGGGAGGGGGAACCGTGACGATCCCTCTCCTCATTCTCGTGGGCGGCGTGGAACAAAAGATCGCCCAATCTGCCAATCTCTTTTCCTTTCTCCCCATGAGCGCGTTTGCCCTTCGCGTCCATGCGGAAAACAAACTGCTTTCGACGGATGGGATCGGCTGGATGATTGTTCCCGCTCTGGCGTTTTCCGCCGCGGGAACGTTTATCGCTTATGCGCTTCCCTCGGAAATTCTCCGTCGCGCCTTCGGAGTCTTTCTCATTATTTTGTCCTTTTTTCAATTTCGCGGCGCCCTTTCGCAGGAAAACGGATAAGTACCCGAAAACAGTTGAAAAAATTTTCCTTTTGTGGTAAAATAATAAAAAAACAAATCCGGCGCTTTGTCACGAGGCGAGAAAAGGAAGGAGCTCTTTTGAAAAAATATCGGTATTTGCTTTTTGATTTGGACGGCACGCTCACCTATTCCCACCCCGGAATTTATGCGAGTATTCGTTACGCGCTCGAAGATGCGGGGCGCGGGGAACCGACGGAGCGGCAGCTCAGAAGTTGCGTGGGACCGCCGCTCGTTTATTCTTTTCGTCATATTTTCGGTATGACGGAGGAGGAGACGAATCGGGCCGTCGTCAAATATCGGGAACGCTACTCCGAAAAGGGACTTTTTGAAAATTCTCCCGTTCCGGGCGCGCGAGAGACGCTGAGGCGCTTAAAGGCGGCGGGGTACGTTTCGGCAATCGCCACTTCCAAGCCGAAAATTTTCGCGGAAAAGATTGCGGACAAATTCGGGTTTACGCCCTTTTTAGAGACCGTGGCGGGCAGCGGAACGGACGGCAGCTTTCCCACCAAGGGGTCGGTGATTCGCGAAGCCATGCGGCTTTTAAGGGCCGAGAAAGAGCTTTGCTTGATGCTCGGGGACCGCAGACAGGACGCGGAGGGCGCGCGGGAGTGCGATATCGATTTCGCGGGCTTTTCGGGCGGGTATGCGGAGCCGGGGGAGCTGGAAGCGGAAGCGCCGGCGTTTTTATTCTCCGATTTCGAGGAACTGAGAGCGCGGCTCTGCCTTTGACAGCTTTCGCGGAGCCGGACGATTTTTCGGCGGTCGGTTCGGCGGATGGAAGCGTTTGTTGTTTTTTATCAATGAAAATGTGAAAATAAGGGGAGAAAGGGAGATTGTCTGCAAGGGAAGCAGACAGTCTCTTTCTCATACTTTTTCGGGAGAGTACGAAGAAAATTCGTGAAAAAGTTGCACAAAAAAGGAGCTCGAAAAATGTCTGAAAGTGTCAAATACAAAAAAAATTTCGTAAATTTACAAAAAATTTTTCAAAAGGGTATGGACAAATACGTTTTTATGTGATAAACTATGGGAAAACTTATTATGGGTAATAATAGGTTGTAAAGGGCGTTAAAGCGTCCGGGCCGAAAAAATTTCGGTCAAAAATTTTCCGGTTTACAAAAATTTGAAAATATCACACAGCGCGAAACGTCCGAACAGGGCGGTTTTTGCGCGGAATCGAGGTAAAAGAAAAGTGGAAAAAATAGGTATTATCGATTTGGGTTCCAATTCGGCGAGATTGGTCATCGTCAACTTGTTCACGGAAGGGCATTTCATGGTCGTGGACGAGCTGAAAGAGAGCGTGCGTCTCGGTCAGGATATGGACAGAGACGGCTTTTTGAAGCCGCAGAGAGTGGCGGAGACGATCAAGACGCTGAAAATGTTCAAGCGCCTTTGCGATTCGAGCTCTGTGGACAGAATCATCGCGGTTGCAACGGCGGCGGTCCGCCGCGCAAAAAATCAGCGCTCCTTTTTGGACGAGATACAGGCGACTTGCAATATAAAGATCCGCGTGCTTTCGGAGGAAGAGGAAGCGACGCTCGTCTATCGCGGCGTCATCAATACGATGGATATTCCCAAGGGGCTGATTCTGGAGATCGGCGGCGGAAGTACGAAAATCGTCTATTACAACCGTCGGAACATGCTCAATTACGCGACGCTTCCCTTCGGAGCGGTGACGCTCACGGATCTGTTCGCGGGGGATTGCACGCCCGAGGAAGCGGCGGAGAAAATCGAGGAATTTTTCACCGAGCAGCTCAAAAAGCAGCCTTGGCTGAAAGAGGTGGATCCCGAAACGCAGATGATCGGCGTGGGCGGGTCGTTCAGGAACCTGTTCAAAATCAGCAAGCTCGTCAAGAAATATCCGCTCGATACGGTGCATAACTACAATTTGGCCGTAGAGGATTTTACGAATATTTACGACATGATCAAAGTGTTGGACATCGACAAGCGCAAGAAGATCAAGGGACTCTCCCCCGCCCGTGCGGACATCATGCCCGCGGCGATGGCGATTGTCAAAGCGTTCGTTACTTATATGAACATCGAAAAGTTCACGATCGGCGGCAGCGGATTGAGAGAGGGAATTATGTTCAATCAGGCGCTTCCCGTCACGCTGGAAAAGCCGGTGTCCGACGTTTTGAGTTACAGTCTCGAAACGCTGGTGCGCTATTACGATTGCGATCCCAAGCACGTGGAACACGTGGTGCATCTGTCCATTCAGCTCTTCAAGCAGCTTCGGGTATTGCATAAGTTTTCCCGTCAGTATCTGAAAGTATTGAAAATCGCGGCGAGCCTGCACGACTGCGGCATGCGGATTAAATACTATAATCATCAGAAGCACAGCTGTTATATGATTCTCAATTCCTGCCTGTACGGGGCGACGCATCGGGAAATCGTGCTTGCGGCGTTTGTGGCGTGCTGCCATAAGAAGGAGGACATCTCGCTTGCGGAATGGCAGAAATACAAGGACATCGTTCTCGAAGAGGATCTCGACGCGGTGAAAAAGCTGGGCGTTCTTCTTCGGATCGCCGAAAGTCTGGACAGGAGCATGTCGGGCATGGTGACGGGCGTGAACTGCGACGTTCTCGGCGATTCGGTCATCATGAAGACAGAGGTCGCGGGAGACGCGGCGCTGGAAATCCGCGACGCTTCCACGGCGAACGGGGAGTTTAAGAAGGCTTTCAGAAAAAATCTGGAAATCCTCTGAGAAAAAGAAAAAAGGATAAAGTGCCGCTTCTGCCTTTCGGGAAAAGCGGCACTTCGGTTAATCGGAAGGAGAAAACATGAAAATTGTTCTTGCCAGCGCTTCTCCGAGAAGACGGGAGCTTTTGAAAGAGCTCGTTCCCGATTTTCGGGTGCTTCCCGCGAAGGGCGAGGAGCGCGCAGATCCTTCCCTTTCCCCCGAAGAGACGGTGAAGGAGCTCGCGCGGCGGAAAGCGGAGGAGGTAGCGGCGCTTATTCAATCTCAGGAGTGTGCGGTTCTCGGTGCGGATACGGTGGTCGCCTTGGACGGAAAAATTCTCGGAAAGCCCAAGGACGAGGCGGACGCCTTCCGCATGCTGTCGGCGCTGTCGGGGCGGACGCACGAGGTCTTTACGGGCGTGTGTCTCATTCTTCCGGGCGGGGAAAAGACGGTGCGCGCCGAACGCACGGAAGTGGAATTTTATCCTCTGTCCGAGGAGTGGATAAGGGAATACATCGCGGGCGGATCGCCGATGGATAAAGCGGGCGCATACGGGATACAGGACGGGGGGCTTGCGAGGCGAATAACGGGCAGTTACAGCAACGTCGTAGGGCTTCCGCTAGAGCTTTGCCGCGAGCTGTTGACACCGCTGCTTTTCGGCGGAAGATAATTTTTTCAAGGAGTTCGGATATGATAAAACTTGCGATAGATTTGGGTTCGTCCGTGACGAAGATATACCGTGCGGACGCGAGCAACGGAATCGTTCTCGCGGAGCCCTCGTGCGTGGCGGTGAGCGGCGCGGAACGGGAAATCAAAGCCATCGGCAAGGACGCGAAAAAGCTGGTCGGCAAGACGGCGGAGTTCACGGAAATCGTATTTCCCGTATACGAAGGGGAGATTGTAGACGCCCGTTTGGCGGTCGTCATGCTGAAAGAATTTCTCTCCCGCATCGGGATAAAATCCGCGCGCCTGAAACGCTCCGAAACGCTGTTTTCCGTTCCCTGCGGCGCTTCGGAGCGTCTGAAAGCGGACTATGCGGCGCTCGGGGAAGAATGTGGGCTGAAAAGAATCCGATTCGTAGAGGCGCCGTTTTTGGCGGCGCTCGGCGAGGATGCGGTTTTAGGAGAAGCGAATCCCGTATTTTGTCTGGACATCGGCGGCGGCGTCACGAACGCGGCGGTGGTGTCTCTGGACGGAATTATAGCGGGGTTGTCCATGAATATCGGCGGGAATAACATGGACGCGAATATCATCGAGCGGATAGAAGCGTGCAAGGGGCTGAGAATCGGCGCGTTGAGCGCGGAGCGCGTCAAGAATGAAATCGGTTCTCTGGCGCTCGGAGCGCGCGGCACGACGGTGGTGGAAGGGAGCCTCGTCTCCACGCAGCGCCCCGGATCGGCTTCGGTGCAGGCTTCGGAGATAGAAGGGTGTATTCGGGTATACATCGATAAAATTTTGGAATATGCTTCTTTGGTATTGCAGAAGCTGCCCGCGGAAGTGGCGGCTGCGGTCAATCAGAACGGAGTCTATCTTTCGGGCGGCGTGGCCAAGATTTCCTTTGTGCCGGAATATATCGCAAAAAATCTCGATATGCGCGTCCATGTCTGCGACGAGCCGCAGTTCGCCGCCGTTACGGGCGGCGGAGTCGTCGCGCGCGACGGAAAGCTGCTCCAACTGTTGTCGAGCGAAAATCCCTTGGCTTAAAATTCGTTGCCCGTTCAAAAAGTTAACCCCCGCAAGCGCGCTTGCGGGGGAAATTTTTGTTCAGAAGATATTTAATTGTACGGAGTCCTTTTCTCGTCTTACCCGTACCTTTCCGGAACTATCTCCGGGCTGCGGTGTCCTGTTGTTTTCCGCGCTGATTGCCGTTGCCCACGGGATTTAACTCTTTATAGACTCCTCGATTTCACTGTACATTGGAGTAGCACCTCACTTTCAATTCTGCGTAAAGGGTCCGGAATCTCAGAAACAATTTCATCTCGTTTTTTGAAACCTCCTTTCTTCACGTAACCTTTCGGTTCGGTTGTAACTGTGCCGCGTCCCCGCGGCTCGTGCCAATCGACTTTTGGCGCTGAGAGTTAGTTGTTCATTGGTCTGTGCTCCTTGTTACTGAAAGATAGTCACAACTTTTGGTCGTTCTTATCTTTTGTACCTATATTATAGCACAGATTTTGAATTTGTCAAGGGGTTTTTGGAAATTTTTTTTGTGAAATTTTGGTAAAACTCCGTCACATTTTTATCGCAGGCTGTCGAAGCGGACGTCGACGCTGAAAACGAGTCGGTCGAGCAGGTTCTCGTGAAAGGCGGAGAAATATTTGTTCTCAAATTTTTTCAGCCGACCTACGACGTTAAAAATATCGCACTTGGTCTTTTTGCTCTTTTCAAAGACGCGGGTAATTTTTTCCGTCAAGTCCTTGGAAGCGTCCTCGAATACCTTTTCGGGCACGTTTCCCGAATTGGCCATTTCGTGAACGGATTGAGAAAAGGCGGTTCCCTGTAAACCGGCTGTCACTTTGAGCTTGATGTTCAGCTTTGCCGTAGCGTTTTTATCCACGGAAAACTTGACGGAAGGCTGATTGTGTTTGACGATGAGCGTATAGGGTACGCCGTCGCTCACGGGCGTATAAGAGGCGAGCCGCAGCTTATCCATGACCATGCTGAACGCGAAGGTCTCATCGGGATCGAGCTTATCCGCATAAATTCCGTCGTAAAAGAGGGCGGTTTCCGCGGCGCTGAAAACTTTTTTTTCTTCCTCTCCTTGTGCTTTTTGCCCGCCGGCGCTCTGTGTCGAGCTGCCCGCCGCAGCGGGAATATACGGTAAAAAGGCACCGGCGTTCTGTCCTTCCTCCGATTTTTGTTCTTCCTGTCCGCTTTCCCCCTGTTTTTGTCCCTCTCCGCCTTTTGCCCCCGAAGACTCCTGTTCGCTTTCCGGTTTGAGGATAGGCATATATCCGCTCTTGTTGTCGTTGAAATATCCGATGGAAAATTCTCTCAGCGTCATGGGAGCTACGGTGCCGACGCGCGCGGCGTGCGCAGAGAGCACTTTTTGCGCGGCCACGCCGGACATCGGATCGATGGGCGTTTGGGTGTTGAGGATCTCCTTGGCCGTTCCCTCGCAAGCGGCGACGAAACAGTTGTCGGACATGTATTCGTCGCGTATGAAGAAGTCGAGCGCGTCGAATACGTTGCTCTTTATCGTGTCCTCGCCGAGCACGAGCAGGTTGCAGAACACGAGCTTGGGATACCAGCCCGTCTTGGCGTTGATTTGGTTAAAGGCCTCGGCCACGGTTTCGCCGCGGCTCTCTATCTGTACGGCCTGAGCCTGTTCCCCTTGGTCGGAGGACTGAGGCACGGCGATTTGAGCGGTCAGGATAAAGGTAGGTCCTTCTCGGTCGATTCCGGCGGCCATGACGATGGCGGTCTTTTGCACGTCGGTGAGACCGAAGTCATTGGAGAAGAAAAGGAAAATGAGGACGGCCGCAACGATCAGATAGTATCTTACGGAATTTCTGCTATGCATAAGTTGCCTCCTTTTTCGTTTTTTTCTTTTTCGGAGCTTCCTTTCCGCTGTCCCTGCGACGGAGACAGAGGGCGAGAAGGGGCACGAGATCGGCGAAGAGGATAAAGATCCAGAATAGTTTTCCCATAATGGTTTCGTAGAGCACATTGTAATATTTTGTGCTTAAAATGGAAAAGGCGAGCAGGCCGATGTTCAGAGCGGCGGAGACCCATACTTTTCTTTCGGTGTTCACGGCCTTGCAGAAGCAGTGCACGGAAAGCTGTAAAGGAAAACAGCAATAGAAGAGGAGCACGACGGTCATGAGATAGGTAAGCAGCAAATCGAATCTTCCGACGACGGAAAGGGCCCCGAAATACTGACCGATTTTGGCGAAAGCGTAGGGCTGCTTAGGGGCGAGGGAAGCGAATATGCCATAGAATACCGCGAGAAAAAATAAAACGAATACGGCGCCCAGTCCGTAGGAGAGCATGATTTTTTTACCGTCGCCCTTTTTGTAGCGATAGGTGCCGAGTAAGGGAAGAAAGAGAGCGGTATCGGAGAACTGTCCGAAGGTGCGCACGATTGCGTTTCCCGTCGATTTGAAAGGGGTGCCGAACATAGGCAGGATATTGGTGAAATCCGCTTCTCCGACCGACAGAACCATGAGCCCGACAAAGGAGACGATAAAGAGCGGAAAGGCAATATCCGCGCATCTCCCGAAGGATTTCAGATTTTTCGTGCAGATGAATCCGCTGAGGAAGAAAAAGGGAGTAAAGGCGAAGAGGTAGGGCGCCGTATCGAAAAAGGCCGAATATACGAACCTTTCGACGTTGAGAATCGGCAGAAGCATGAAAAAGATAAAATACAGCGAATAGAGGATATAGACGATGCGCGCCGTCAGGACTCCGAAGGTATCGGAGAGCAGGTCGAAAAAGCTCTTGTCTGTGCGGGACGCGAGAAAGAGGATAACGGCGAGAATCGCGGCTTGTAAGAGGTAATGCGTCAAAGCGGGAATGAGTAAATCCCCTTTTGCGAAAAACGCAAGGGCCGCGGGAGCGGACAGGAATTTCGATACGGGGATGAGAAAGGCCGCAAAGAAACAGAGCTGCCGTCCGTTGATGGCGGGTCTGTCCTGTTGAATGGCGTGTATTGCGGGCATATTATTCTTCTCCTTTGTCGCCCGAGGGTTTTAACCTTGTCTTATTGGGCGAACGGAACAGCTTCGGCCTTCTTCTGAGGCTCTGCATGTTATATTTGATTAAAGAATCGCGGAGATCCTGAGGCACTAAGGGCGAGAACGGCGCCAGAAGCGGCATTCCGAAGGCGTCCGCGCTGATGATATAGTAGAGGAGGAACGCGATCAGCAGCACGATTCCGAACGGTCCCAGACTGCCCGCGACGATGAGAAACAGCCATCTCAGAATGCTGCCCGTCTCCGTAAAATTGGGGACGGTATAGAGGCAGATACCCGAAAAGGCGACGATGATGATCGCGGGAGTGGACAGAAATCCCGCCGACACGGCGGCTTCTCCGAGCACGAGCGCTCCGACGATCGACAGCGCCATGCCGACGTATTTGGGCATGCGCACGCTGGCTTCCTTCAACACTTCCAGAACGAGAAGCACGAGGAACATTTCGAGACTGGGCGAAAGGGGCAATCCCTGCACGCTGCTGGCGATGTTCAGCATGAGGCCGAGCGGAATGAGCTGCATTTTGAATAATTGCGCCGTCACGTAAAAAGCGGGAAGCAGGAGCGCGATAATCACCGCGACAAAGCGTATGGCGCGGAAGATTGTGGCCATAAACGGAGAAACGAAGTAGTCTTCGCTGCTTTGGAAATCCTCCGTGAGGATAAAGGGAGCGGTGAGGGCGATGGGGGAACCGTCCACCAGAATACCCACCCTTCCTTCCGCGAGTTTTGCCGCCAGAATATCCGGCTTTTCCGTCGTTCCGATTTCGCGGAAAATAGAATGCTTGCGCGGGGCGATAAACGCCGCGACGTAGGAGGAGTCGGGAATACAGTCAATATCGATTTCCTTGATGCGGTCGATGACCTCTTCCGCTACCTTTTTGTCGACGATTCCGTCGAGATAGCAGACGGCGATATTCGTCTGAGAGCGCCTTCCCGCCTTTTGCAATTCAAATTTCAGTTCGGAGGTTTTCAGACGCTTTCTGAGAAGGACCATATTCGTTTTGATGTCCTCGATAAAGCCCTCGCGCGGTCCCTTTATCGCAATATCGGTGGGCGGTTCGGCCACGGCGCGCACGGGCAGCATTTTTGCGCCGACGATCAGTCCCGTATCGATTCCGTCCACGAGGAGGAGGCTGTTTCCGTCGAGCACCTCCGCGAAAAATTTTTCGGGCTGCGTCTCTTCTTTGAGCTCGGGAAAGAGTAGCGCTCCCTTGATTTCGTCCAGCGTAAAGCCCGTTTTTTCGTCGCTCGGAACGAGCGAGGCGAGCGGACGCGCGGCGAGATCGCCGAGCAGTTGTTTATTGGTCATGCCGTCGGTATAGACAATTGCGCAATCCGTTCCGTCTCCCGCCTGAAATTCATAGACGAGAATATCCTGGGCGCTTAAAACCGACTTGATGCCTTGAATATTTTCTTTGAGTTTTTTCGTCAATTTTTCCACATACCGAGTATGTTTCTTTTTTGGGGAAGTATGTATTTTTTTGAGGCGTTCATCGTTTTTTTCGGGCACTTTTCAGAGAAGCGGCGGAGAAAGATTCTCCGCCGTCCCCTTGCGTTCGTTTGCGCCTCGTCCGCCGTTTGTCGGCCGCTTTTGTCCTTCGAGCGTAGAGCGATTTCTTTTTCGGAGCGTTTATCGCCTTTGTTTTTCGAGGATTCAAGCGTTTTTTTCGGCGTCGTCGTTTTCTGCGGCTTTCCATTCTTTCAGCGCCGCGACAATGAGGGCCGTCAGGGCTTTTCTCTCCCCGTCCGTCAATTGCGGAGCGTAGGTTTTGAGAAGTTCGCTTATCTTATCGATCTCATTGTTTTCCGTTTCGGATTTATCGCCGTTTTCAGACGTTTCGTCCGTTTCGGAGGTGCCGTTCGTTTTGGATTTATCCTCTGTTTCAGAGGTGCCGTCCGCTTGGTTTTCGTCTCCGTCTATCCCTTCTGTTTCCCCGAAAAACGCCTCCGAGATTTTTTCGGCCGCTTCCGTAAGGGCAGGCTCCTTTATGCAGTCTTTGAGGAGCTGTTTTACGAGCGAGGCGGCTCCGCTCGTTCCGTCTTTTTTCCCCGTGAGCCGCGCGAACAGCAAATTGCAGAGAATCGCCGTCAGACCGACGCCGAAGCCGCGTTCCAAAACGACGGAAAAATCTTCGGCGGATAGATTTTTGATGAGCGGAAAGAAAAGGGCGTAAAGCAGAAATCCCAACAGGAAGGGAATGAACGTCAAGTACTTTTTCGGTAAAATTTTTTCCGGAATTTTTCCGATGAGAGCGGTGAGCAGAGCGTCCGCCGCTCCGAGTATGAGAATATCGACGCCGTAGGAGCGTAAAAGGTCGATGAGCTGAGCAATCGTCATAAATGCCTCCTTTTTCGAATCGATTTCAAAAAAGGTACAAAAACCGTCGCCTTTTTGTGCCCGTTGCTTGCCCGTCGCAAGGGGATTATACCACAGAATTTTTTTAAGTCAAGAGGGTACTGCCGGCTTTTTTTCAAAAATAAAAAAAAGTCCCGAACGATTTCGTTCGGGAAAAAAATTGGTTAAGAAATATTCGGAATATACGGACGAATGAATAAATGGAAATCCGCATGAACGTAAAGGAAACAAATCCGTATATGGATTGCCTGCAACCTATGGCTATCCGACTGGCGGCGGGGCATAAATACATATATGAATCCCCTGTAACCTGCGGCCATCCGACTAATATCGGTACATAAACGTAAAGGAACAAACCCGCGTATGGATTTTCCGTGCGCCGCGGTTGTCCGATTAATGTCGATCCATGAACATTAAAGAGCCCTTACCTGAACAGACGAATGGCGGGTTGTCGTGCGGCCTAAGAAAAACGGAGGCGAAAGCCTTTTCAAAGTTCGTAGGAGGGGAGCTTTCTCAACCGCGCTTTGAGGCTTTTGATTCCCGCTTTTGCGGCGGCGGTGCTGCTGCCGCCGACGCTGTTTCTCGCGTCCGCCGAAGCCCGTACGGAAACGACGGAAAGAATATCTTCCGTGAACACTTCGCTGTGCGCCTTATATTCTTCCAAGGTGAGAGTGTTTAACGTCTTGTCCTTTTCGAGGCAGTACCGCACGATTTTTCCGACGACTCCGTGCGCGGTGCGGAAAGGAACTCCGCGTTTTGCGAGATAGTCCGCCACGTCCGTCGCGCAGGTGAAATCCTCCGCGGCGGCTTCCTCCATGCGCTTTACGTTCAAGGTAATCGCTTTGAGCATTTCCGAATAGATGGACAGGCAGTCTTTTACCGTCTTTTCCGCGTCGAAGAAGCCCTCCTTGTCCTCCTGCAAATCCTTGTTATAGGCCAGAGGAACGCCCTTGATTGTCGTGAGCAGGGCCGTGAGATGGCCGTAGACTCTGCCCGTCTTGCCGCGAACCAATTCGCAGATATCGGGATTTTTCTTTTGCGGCATGATAGAGGAGCCCGTGGAATAGGCGTCGGGCATTTCCCAGAATCCGAATTCCGTCGAGGTATATAAAATCGTGTCTTCGCAAAGTCTCGAAAGATGCGCCATGACGAGGGAGCAGTCGAAGAGATATTCCGCGGCAAAATCCCTGTCGGAAACGGCGTCGAGAGAATTTTGCGACATCGCCGAAAATCCGAGCAGAGTTCTTGTGATTTCCCTGTCGATAGGATAGCTCGTCCCCGCGAGAGCGCCGCTGCCGAGCGGCATGACGTCGATCCGTTTATAGGTGTCCGAAAAGCGCTGCGCGTCCCGAAGGAACATTTCCCCGTAGGCATTGAAATATTGCGCGCAGTTGATGGGCTGCGCTTTTCTCAGATGCGTATATCCGGGCATGATATGGCGTACATTTTTTTCGGATAACCCCACCAGGGTAGAGATTAGTTCTTTAAGCAGGCGGAGGATTTCGGCCGCGGAAGCGCGCGCGTAGAGACGGAAATCGGTGGCGACCTGATCGTTGCGGCTCCTCGCCGTATGCAGGCGCTTCCCGGCGTCGCCGATGCGGGAGACCAATTCGTTTTCCACGAACGAGTGGATATCCTCCTGCCCCGCGATTTCCAGCTTTCCCGATTCTATATCGGAAAGGACGGACTTCAATCCCTCCTGTATGGCCGTTTTATCCTCTTCGGAGATAATGTTGCAGCGACCCAGCATTTCCGAATGCGCGAGAGATGCGGTGATGTCCGCCTTATACAGTTTTTTGTCGAAAGAGAGAGATTCGTTAAACTTGTCCGCGTCCGCCGCCGTGGGCGCCGCAAACCTTCCTTCCCATAATTTCACGTGCCGAGGTCCTCCCGAAGTATTTTTTTTGACAAACCGAAAAAATTTTCCGAAAACGTGCGACAAATGTTTTCCAAACTTCTTTTTCCGCACGTTTGTTTGACTTGACTTTTTTCGGCCGTTGCGCTACAATAGAATATAACCATTCTACTATTTTTTCGGAAAATTGGCAAGTCTTTTTAAGGCATAAAGTGAGGAAATATGATTATACTCGGTATAGACCCCGGAATTGCTACGCTCGGCTACGGAGTGGTGGACAAGGACAGGAGCGGCAACTGCCGCGCGATCGATTACGGAGTCGTGCTGACCCCGAAAGAGGAAACGCTGCCCGTTCGGCTCGCAATTCTGGAAGAGGGCGTCAACCGCGTCATCGATCGGTTCTCTCCCGAAGAAATCGCCATGGAAGAATTGTTCTTTTCCAAAAACATCACCACGGGCATCGCTGTGGCGCACGCGAGAGGCGTTACCATGCTCGCCTGCGTCAAAAAATGCGGCAGATTGTACGAATATACCCCCATGCAGATCAAGCAGGCCTTGACGGGGTACGGCCGCGCCGATAAAAAACAAATTCAGCAGGTGGTCACTTCCCTCCTCCGCTTGAAAAGTATCCCGCGTCCGGACGACGCCGCCGATGCTCTGGCAATCGCGCTCTGCCACGCGTTCACCAGTCGGTTCGGCGCTCTGTTCTCGGTGGAGAACAGCACGCGGACGAAAGGAAAAAACGCCGTGACGGGAAGTTATTTCAAGTCGGCCATGGATCTCGAAAAGATCCGGAGCCGTCGGGAAGAATAAATAGGTGCTTTTTTAAGGCGCGCATTTCAATTAAGGAGATTCGGTTATGATCGCATATTTGAGAGGCAGGGTTGCGGCTACGACCGCCGAAACCGTGATTATAGACGTCAACGGGGTGGGGTATGAGGCCTATTGTTCCGGCAGCGCTTTCGCCAAAATCGGAAACGGCGATACCGCCGAATTATATACCTATTTACAGGTAAGAGAAGACGGCATGATGCTTTTCGGATTTTCTTCGCTCAAAGAAAAAGAATTGTTTTTGAAGCTCATTTCCGTGTCGGGCGTCGGCCCGAAAATGGGAATCGCCATTTTGTCCGTACTCAGCGGAGAAGAGGTCGTGTCCGCCGTCGCGACGGCCGACGTCAAACGTCTGAGCGCCGTAAAGGGGCTGGGAAAAAAGACGGCCGAAAAAATCATTCTCGAACTGCACGGAAAGATTTCCGCGGCGGAAGTCATGAGCGCGGGCGGCGACTCCCCCGTAGGGGGCGCGGAGGTCGCCGAAAGCAGGCTGTCGGCTGCGGACGAGGACGCGGTATCCGCTCTGATGGGATTGGGCTTTACCCGTTCCGAGAGCGTGCGCGCGGTCAAACGCGCGCACGACGCGGGCGCAAGGACGACCGAAGAAGTCATCATGAAAGCCCTGCAATCGGGCGTGTGACCCTCCTTGCGGGCACGCGGAGACTTATCACGGAGAAGGCGCAAAGGTGCAAAGGTGCAGGGAAGAAAGAACCGTGCGGGTGCGAAGAGGCTCGGAAAAGAAAGAGTCGTGCAGACTTGGAAAAGGCGAGGGGAAGAAAAAACATGCGGACACGAAAAGGTTCGGAAAAGAATAGGGGCGTGCGGGCGTAGAGAAAGCGCAGGGTAGAAAGAGGCATGCGGAAAATAGGCGAAAAAAAACGTGTGAAAATAAAGCCGCACAAAAAATAACGAAAAGGCACAACGAAAAAACAAATCGGAGAAAGACATGTTTGAGGACGAATACGAGGGCGATAATTTAATTGTCAGCACAAAAACCGAATACGACGCGGAGGAAAACGCTCTCCGTCCCAAGGTCATGGCGGACTATATCGGACAGGAAAAGGTAAAGGAAAATCTGAGCGTCTATATCGCCGCGGCGAAACAGCGGGGAGAGGCGTTGGACCACGTCCTTTTATACGGTCCTCCCGGCTTGGGAAAGACCACTTTGGCGCACATCATCGCCGCGGAAATGGGCGTTCAGATTAAACTGACGAGCGGCCCCGCCATAGAACGTTCGGGCGACCTCGCCGCCATTCTCACCAACTTAAACGAAGGCGATGTACTCTTTATCGACGAAATTCATCGGCTCAATCACTCCGTGGAGGAAATTCTTTATTCCGCCATGGAGGACTACGCCTTGGATATTATCGTCGGAAAGGGACCAAACGCCCGCAATATCCGCTTCTCTTTGAAACAATTCACCCTCATCGGCGCGACGACGCGGGCGGGATTGCTCGCTTCGCCCCTCCGCGATCGGTTCGGTATCATCAACCGCCTCGAAATGTATACGCCCGCGGAACTCGAAAGGATCGTCACCCGTTCCGCTTCCGCTCTCGGCATTTCCATCGAGCGGGAAGCGGCGGCCGAAATCGCCAAGAGAAGCCGCGGAACTCCGCGTATCGCAAACAGGCTTTTGAAACGGGTGAGAGATTTCTCCGCCGTAAAGGGAAACAGCGCCGTTACGCTCGCGGACGCGAAGTTCGCGCTCGAAAGGCTGGAAATCGACTCCCTCGGACTGGACGAGACGGACAGAAATCTGCTCCGTGCCCTGATAGAAAAATTCGGCGGCGGACCTACGGGGCTGGAAACTCTGGCGGCGACCATAAACGAGGACGTAAATACCATAGAGGACGTGTACGAACCGTATCTTTTGCAGCTCGGGTTTATCGCGCGCACTCCGCGCGGCCGCATCTGCCTGAAAGGCGGATACGAGCACATGGGGCTGAAAATGGGGGAAAAAGCGAAGGCCCAGATCTCCTTATTCGATATGGACGAGTGACGGGGAACGGGGACGGCGCAACGGTATTGTAAACGAAAAGGGCGCGCGAGAAATGAAGAAACGAATCGAGGAATATAAAGACATTGGAAACCATGGAAGAAAAAATGCAGTACAAAAAGAGCGATTTTTATTACGAGCTGCCGGAAGAGCTGATTGCGCAGACGCCGGCGGAGCCGCGGGATTCATCGAGGCTTTTAATCTATGATACTAAGACGAAAAAGGCGGAGGACAAAATTTTTCGGGATATTGTCGATTATATCCGCCCCGGGGACGTTCTCGTGGTAAATAATACCAAGGTCATTCCCGCCAGATTGTATGCACTGACCGAGCATGGGGGAGTTGTGGAGGTGCTGCTTCTCAAAAGATACGATTTGGCAAAATGGGAAGTATTGATGCGGCCCGGGAAAAAGGGAAAAATCGGCGCGAAAATGAAAGTAAATGACGAGCTTTCCCTGACCGTCGAGGGGATCACCGAAACGGGAGAACGCATTGTGAATTTTTCGTTCGACGGCGTATTTGAGGATATTCTCTCCCGCGTCGGTACGATGCCCCTTCCTCCGTATATCAAGGAGAAGCTCGAAGATCAAAGCCGATACAATACGGTATACAGCAAAGTGGACGGTTCGGCGGCCGCTCCGACGGCGGGACTGCATTTCACCGAAGAGCTCCTTCGGAAAATTCGGGATAAGGGCGCGGAAATCGCGGAGGTGCTTCTGCACGTCGGGTTGGGGACCTTCCGCCCTGTCAACGAGGAGATTATCACCGACCACAAAATGCATTCGGAATATTATCGCGTCGACGAGCGCGCGGCGGAAATCATCAACCGCGCAAAGGCGGAAGGGCGGCGGGTGATCGCCGTCGGCACTACCTCCGTCCGCACGTTGGAAAGCGTCGCGGACGAACGCGGCTTTGTCCGCGCTTGCAGCGGAAATACGGAAATTTTTCTCTATCCGCCCTATAAAATGAAATGCGTCGACGCCTTGATTACCAATTTTCATCTCCCCGAAAGTACGCTGATTATGCTGGTCGCCTGCATGACCGGCCGACAGGAAATTCTCGACTTATATAAATATGCGGTGGAGAAAAAATATCGGTTTTTCAGCTTCGGCGACGCCATGTTCATCGTATAGGCGGCGCATCTCTTTGTCGCGCTTGCGTTTTTCCTTGCTCATTTACTACTTGTAAACTCCCGTCGGAAAAGCCGCGCGCTTCGCGACCTGCTTGCCTCTACGAAGAACTATCCTGTTTCCCGTAAACATCGGGAACGCGATGATGATTGTATAAGCGGCGCAATACGGTGTCGGACTTGCGTTTTGCCTCGGTCGTGTACGTCTTTGTGCACTCCCTGCGGTCAAAGCCGCGTTCCCCTTGTCTTGCTTGTTGCTCCAATCCTCATTATGTTTCCCGTAAACTTTGGCGAAGACATTCGAAATTTTTATATACGATAAATCCAAAATAAGGAGGAAAGAAAAATGATCAACAGAGGCCCCGTGAAAAGTAACGAATCGGAGGAGGATTACCTCGAAAGCATTTTGCTTTTGAGCGAAAAACTCCCTTACGTACACCGAATAGAAGTCGCGAAAAAAATAGGCGTGTCGCAGGCCGCCGTCAATAAGGCCGTGAAACTGCTCTGCGAAAGGGGTTACGTCTACGAGGACGGCAAACATCTCTATCTCACCGAAGAAGGCAGGGATTACGCTTCCTCCGTCTATCAGAAACACTGCGTGATCCGCGGTTTCCTCATCGCTCACGGAGTCTCTCCCGCTTCCGCGGAAGAGGACGCCTGCAAAATGGAACACCTTCTCGGCTCCGAAACCTTGAATATGATGAAAAAATACGTGGACGAAAATCAGAAAAATTTTAAGAAAAATTCTTAACTCAGGTTAAAATTCTCTTGACAAGCGCATACAATAATGATATAATGTGACTGTAAATAAAATCAGCCGGGGTTGAATTTTTTGAAAAACGGCGCAATGCCGTTTTCTTTCAGAAAAAATAATTAACCTTGGTTAAAAACGGAGGAGTGCAGATATGCCTTTGAAAATGGCGCCTTTGGGCGAAGAAGTGGAGATCAGGAGACTGGCTGCGGACGAGAAGGTGAAGAGGCACCTTGAAAATCTGGGGCTGGCGGTAGGGCAGAAAGTGACGGTGCTTTCCTCGGAGGGCGGCGCGCTGATTCTGAAAGTCAAAGACGGACGCATGGCTCTGGACAGAAAGATGTCGGCAGGAATTTTTATTTGAGCTTACATAGCAAGGACTTGGTTCAGGAGAAAAAAATAATGACGAAACTTTTATCGGAGTTCGGCGTCGGAGAGAGCGGAAAGATTCGTTCCGTTGCAGGCGCGGGTGCGGTGAGACGAAGACTTTTCGACATGGGCGTGACGCCCGGCGCGGAAGTCGTTTTAAGAAAGAAAGCGCCGCTCGGCGATCCTATCGAAATCACCATTCGCGGGTATGAGCTCACGTTGAGAAAAGCGGAAGCCGCCTGCGTTCAGATGCAATCCGGCGGAGCCGAGGAGACCAAGTGACATGTTAAAATTTGCTTTGGCCGGAAACCCGAATTCGGGAAAAACGACTCTGTTCAATGCTCTGACGGGAAGCACGGCGCACGTGGGAAACTGGCCGGGCGTCACCGTAGACAAGCGCGAGGGGACCTATAAAAAAGACGGGCAGCATGTAGACATCGTAGACCTGCCCGGGATCTATTCCCTTTCGCCCTATACGCCCGAAGAGGTCATCGCGAGAAATTTCGTCCTCGACGAACGGCCCGATTGCGTCATCAATATCGTGGACGCGACCAACCTCGAAAGAAATCTCTATCTCACGACGCAGCTCATGGAAGTGGATATTCCGCTGATCGTGGCGCTGAATATGACGGACGTCCTCGAAAAGAACGGGGATAAGCTCGACGTCAAGACGCTTGAAAAGCGCATGGGCGTGCCCGTGGTGGAAATTTCCGCACTCAAAGATACGAATACGGATCTCCTCATGAAACGCGCCGTAGAAACGGCGAAAAACAAGCGGGAGGGCAGCAGCGTCCTGCGCACCTCCGGGCTCGGTTCCGCCGTCGCGCACGCCGAAAAGCTCTTGAAGGACGCGGGCGTTCCCGCTCCTTTATTCCATGCGGTGAAGCTCGTGGAAAAGGACGAACTCGAAGTGAAGTCGCATCCTTCGGAAGCGGCGGAAGTCGAAAGATATCTCAAAGCAAACGATTACGAGAACGGAGAGTTCGGCGGAGATTCGGAGGCGGAAATCGCCGACGCGCGCTATAAGTACATATCCGAAAACTTCTCCCCTGTCCTCACGAAATCCAAAAAACGTGCGGACAACGGGTTGACCGCGTCCGACAAGGCGGACAGGGTGCTCACGAATAAATGGGCGGGAATTCCGCTGTTCCTCGTGATTCTGTTTGCGATTTTCCATCTGACGTTCTCCGAGGACTTTCTCTTCCTCGGCGCCATCATCAAGCCGTTCGGCGCATGGGCGGAAGAAATCAGCGGTACGGCCGCGGGCGGCGTGTTCTTTGCGGGCGGGCTCAATTCGCCCGGTGTAATTTTGGCAAATGCCCTGGGACTTTTGACGGATACGCTGACGGAGCTCGCTACGACGGGGCTGGAATCGGCGGGCGCGAGCGCCTGGGCGGTCAGTCTCGTATGTGACGGCGTTCTCGGCGGGCTCTTTTCCGTGCTGTCTTTCCTTCCGCAAATTCTCGTGTTGTTCCTGTTCTTCTCGATTCTGGAAGACAGCGGATATATGGCGCGCGTGGCGTTCATTCTCGACAGAGTGTTCCGCCGTTTCGGCGTTTCGGGCAGGGCGTTCATGCCCATGATCATGGGATTCGGGTGCAGTGTGCCCGCGATGATCAATACTCGTACCCTCGCGGACGAAAAGGAGCGCACGGCGACGATCCGCGTGATTCCCTTCTTCTCCTGCGGAGCAAAATTGCCCATTCTCACCGCGATTTCCGGCGGTATCGTCATGAAATTCGGGATTGGCAACGCGGACGTCATTACCTATTCTATGTATCTTCTCGGCATGGTTGCCGCCGTGGCGTGTCTCCTTTTGATGCGCAACACGACGATGAAGGGAGAAACGCCGCCCTTCATTATGGAATTGCCCGCATATCACGCGCCGCGGTTCCGCAACCTCATGCTTCACCTCTGGGATAAGATAAAGCATTTCATCAAAAAGGCGTTTACCATTATTCTCGCTTCGACGATCGTCATCTGGTTCCTGTCCAAGTTCAGCTGGGATTGGCATTACATCGCGGACGATATGGATAATTCCATTCTCTCTTCCCTCGGCAAGTTCATTCAGCCTTTGTTCACGCCGCTCGGGTTCGGTTCGCAGTTATCCGCGTTCGGCTGGGTTTTTGCCGTCGCTGCCGTGACGGGACTCATCGCGAAGGAAAACGTCGTGGCTACCTTCTTTACCCTTGCGGTCTGTATCGTCAGCGCCGCGGAAAGCGGAAATCTCAACATCGATCAGAGCATCATCGACGCCATTCTGGCGGCGGAAGAGGCCAGCGAGGACGGCGTTATAGAAGCCGTCGCCATGATAGAGGCTACCGGGATCACCATTCCCGCACTGATTTCCTTCATCGCGTTCAATATGACGACGATTCCCTGCTTCGCGGCCGTAGCGACCGCCAAGGCCGAGCTCCCCAAAGGAAAGCTCAAATGGACGATGCTTTTCTGGCTGGTGGCCTCCTATATCGTTTCCGCGGCCGTATACACGATCGGCAGCTGGTGGTGGACCGCGTTTATCTGGCTTGCGGTCGCGGTTGTAACGGCGCTCGTGATTATCCTCAAAAACAAATCGGATAAAAAATTCGGCAGTGCCGCTACCGCGTAAGGGCGGTTTGATAAATACAGCTCCCGACGGAGGTGGACAGCGACCATGAAACCTATCGAAATTATTATCGTTATCGCGGCCGCGGCGATCGTCATCGCCGTTGCGGTCTGCGGAATCATACGGAAGAAAAAGGGAAAAACCGGCTGTGACTGCGGTTGTTCCGATTGTCCTTACCACGGCGCCTGCGCTTCCAAAAAGAAGGAGAAAAAAGACCTTCCGCAAAAATAAGCGCCGCGGAAAGACCTTCATAATTACGTTTACTCACTTACCGATTTATATAACTCTGTTTCATTGACAAAAAGGCGGACGAGGTGTGTTTATACTCCTTCGGCCGCTTTTTTGTCGGCTTTTTATTTGCCTTTTCGACGATTCTGTGATAAAATAAAGATGATAAATAATGTGTAAATTCATACAGAGGAGCAAACATGAAACTGGTAAGAAGATTTTTTTCCTACTACAAACCCCATAAACGCCTGTTTCTGCTCGACCTCGTCTGTTCGTTCACCATTTCCGTCTGCAATATGTTCTATCCCATGATCGCGCGGAATATCATGAACGATTACGTCCCCAATCAAAACCTTCGGCTTCTCATCGTCTGGGCCATCGTTCTGGCCGCGATTTACGCCGTGAAGAGCGTTCTCACCTATATCGTGGGCTATTGGGGACACGTACTGGGCGTGCGGATTCAGGGAGATATGCGCCGCGCTTTATTCCGCCATATCGAGACCATGCCCTTTTCCTTCTTCGACGAGCACAAGACGGGCAGCGTTATGTCCCGTATCATCAACGATCTCTTCGAAGTTTCCGAACTCGCGCACCACGGCCCCGAGGACGTGTTCAATTCCTGCATTTCCATTCTCGGCGCCCTCGTCATGCTGTGTCTTATTAATCCCTGGCTGGCGCTCATCGTGCTCGTGTATATTCCCTTCATGCTCTTTTTCGCAATCAAGGCGCGGGGGCGCATGAACAAGGCGTTCGAGGAATCGAGAAAGAAAATTGCGGAAATCAACGCCGAAATAGAATCCTCCGTTTCCGGCGTGCGCATTACAAAGGCGTATAACGCCCTCGATACCGAAGAAAAGAAATTCGACGTCGTCAACGGAAGATTCAAAAAAGCAAGGTCGGATTCCTACCGCGCGATGGGAATGTTTCAGGGCGGCATGTCTGCGTTTAACGATTTTCTCTACCTTCTCGCTCTGGTCGCGGGCGGGCTCTTGTTCTATTTCCGCGTGATAAACGGCCCAGATTTCACCGCGTTCATTCTCTATATTACCATGCTTCTGACGCCGCTCCGCACGCTCGTCACGCTGTTTGAACAGATTCAGGACGGATTGACGGGCTTCCGCCGCTTTTGCGAGCTCATGGATATGCCCTCCGAATATCAGCCCGAACACCCCGTCGAAGCGGATATGGACGGAGACATCGTATTCGACGACGTGACTTTCGGCTACCGAAATCGGGAAGGCGACAGCACGGACGTATTGAAAGGAATTTCCTTTACGGTAAAGAAGGGAGAAACGGTCGCGCTCGTCGGCTCCTCCGGCGGGGGAAAGACGACGATTTGTCACCTCCTGCCCCGTTTCTATCTCCGAGACGGCGGAAAAATTACCATCGGCGGGACGGATATCAACGACGTTTCCAGCGAAACGCTTCGGAGCAAAATCGCCGTGGTCGCGCAGGACGTGTTCCTGTTCGCGGGCAGTATCCGCGACAATATCATGTACGGCTCGCCCGATAAGTCGGAAGCGGAAATGATTCTCGCCGCAAAACGTGCAAATATTCACGATTACGTCATGAGCCTGCCCGACGGCTACGATACCGAGGTCGGCGAACGGGGCGTCAAACTCTCCGGCGGACAGAAGCAACGCATTTCCATCGCTCGGGCATTCCTCAAAAATCCGCCCGTGCTCATTCTCGACGAGGCGACCAGCGCGCTCGACAATATGACCGAAATGCAGATTCAAAGCTCCCTTTCCGAACTTAGCAAGGGGCGCACGACGCTCGTCGTGGCGCACAGGTTGTCCACCGTCAAAAACGCGGACGAAATCCTCGTCGTGACGGACGGCGTCATTACCGAGCGCGGCACGCATGAACAGCTCGTCGAAAGCGGGGGACTGTATGCGGAATTGTATCGCTATCAGTTCCGCGAATAAGGAGGTGTGATGACGTTATGAAAACGTCAAAGCGGATAATCGGCACAATCCTCGGCGTTTTTCTGGGCCTTTTCGGCTCGGTGAGCCTGTTTTCGGGCTGTAAAGCAGAGGACGAAGATAAAAAATACGACGTCACGATCAAAATCGCTTCGGACGACGGCGACGAATAGGATATTCACCCCCGATATTCAGGAAATGCATACGACCAGAGAATATGACGGACAGGAACATCGGTTCTATGTCAAAGAATATCAGCTGGCCGACCATCCGCGTTGGGGAGATAAGTGGTTTGCTCCTGCGAGCGGAGGCGCAAATGTATTTAGTTGTAATATTCTATATACAAATTTAGAGGGCAAGCAAAGTGAAGTTAGACGTTTGAAAGACCTCGGAGAATATAATCTTCATTTTTCCGCACGAGCAACTTCCGATTTATGGAATTTTAGAAGTGTTGACTTAAAAATCACGGTAGTATAAGATATAAGTATCGTAAATTATCTGCTAAGGGGAGGTGAAGAATATGTGGAAAAATTTTCGGAAAGCAATATATAGCATTATTTTGACGGGCGTCTTGTCCCTGACATTTGTTTTTGGCGGATGTGTAAATACAAAGGACGGGAAACCAAGAATTTATATCGAAGTCAAAAATCCGTTGACAGGGGAATGGGTTTCTCAAACGGAAACGTATGGAGGAAATATCTCCTGCAAATGGGAATATGGAAGGGAAATGCCGGAGAAGCTCGAATACCGCTTCAAGCAAGGAAAGAAATATATAAAATTGGAGAGTTGGAAAGGAGAGAATCTGACGGGTACGGGCGAAGCAAAATCTTATGGAAGTACTTTTATTCCGACAGAGATCGGATTTCATGCTTTATACGTAGATGTAAATGTCGATTCCCAAAAATATGACCCGGTTAGTGAATTCGAAATTTCTATTTCAATCTTCGGAAAGGCAGAACTCGGGGACAATGAGGTTCTGATAGAAGAAGAGCTTGGGCATTTGCATACAAGTCTCAGCGGGACTTTTACAGAAGCAACAAAATGGTTTAAATTTAAGGCACCTGAGACAGGGACTTACCGATTTGAAACGGTAGACGAAAGAATTAGGCGAGATAAGGAACTATATGTTAATATTCCGAGAGATGAGTGGGTTTCGGATCATTATCCGAGTGAAAAGACGGGGACGGGCGAGGACAGGTTTTTAGAATTAACTTTGCAACAAGGTCAATATTGTGATATTTATACTGAGGTAACAGACGCATTTTATATTGATGGAGACAGTTCGTATATTTTAAGAATTACGAAAGCAGAGGAGCTATAAATGAAAAAGTGGTATGACGAGGAATACGAGTTTGAAATAGAAGTGACGGGATTTCTCCGCGGGGAGCATACGGAGCGGTATTGCCGAAACGGAGAGGAAATCGGCGACAAATATAGATGCACATACGGCTGTCCCGTAAACGCGGAGGGGCAGGGGATTTGTTCCAAGGTGATGACGGTATTGTTTCCGATTATGGAAGCGGTACGGAGCGGCGGGGATTTGGAGAATATCGGCGGCGACGGAAAATACAGCAAAAATATCGTATGTCCCGACGGGTGTGTAATGTTTCGTCTGACGGCGAAAAAAACGGGTAACGAAAACTTTTTCAAAGGGAAATTTTTCGATTAACGGCGTTTCGGAACGCCGTCAATCGAACGGAAGGTGATAAAAAATGGTAAAAATCATGTTTGTTTGTCACGGGAACATCTGCCGTTCGCCCATGGCGGAGTTCCTGTTTCGGGATATGGTAAAGAAGGCGGGCAGGGAAGGGGAAATTTCCTGTGCTTCGTCCGCCGTGTCCGCGGAAGAAATCTGGGGAGAGAACGGAAGTCCCGTCTATCCGCCCGTCAAAGCGCTTTTGAGCTCTTTGGGCATTTCCTGCGAGGGAAAGCGGGCCGTACAGCTTCGGGCTTCCGATGCGGAAAAGTATGATTTTTTCGTCTGTATGGACGAGAGCAATCTTCGCGGCGCAAAGCGGATTTTAGGCGCGGCGGGTGCGGGGAAATGCCGAAAACTGCTTTCTTTTGCGGGAGAGGACGGGGACGTTTCCGACCCGTGGTATACCCGCGATTTCCAAAAAGCCTATGAGGACATTCGTAGAGGTTTGGAAGGAATATTGCGCTCCGTCTGAAAACCACAAAACGCGCCCCGCCGAAATTCGGCGGGGCGCGTTTTTTATTTGCGTTTATGGAATACGGAACCGAAAAATTTCTTGATTCTGCCCTGCGGCTTTTCCTCTTTTTCCTCGGAAGGAGACGAAGGGGAAGATTGTTCCGCTTCTTCCCGAAGCTGTTTTTCCTCCTCGCTTTCGAGATACAGGGGCTGTTCTTCGTCGAAAAATTCTTCTTCCGCGGCCGAGGCTTTTTCCGTCTCCGGCTCTTCCGCGCCGTCGTAAAGCGCCCGAGAGTCCTCTTCGGAAAGCGCGGGCGGTTCCGCGCGCTTAAAAACGCGGCGGAAGCGGGAAAAGACGGAACTCTTTTTTTCCGCGCCTTCCGAAGCCGCGATTTCGGAAGCTGCGGGCGGGGCGGTTTCGGAACTTTGAGGAAGCTGCAAAATTTTGGAAGCGTCATCCGTTTCGGAATTTTCGGCCGACTGCTTTTTCCGCGCGGCGCGGAGCAATTGATTCTCGATGCGAATGGATTGTTTCTGCTCGCGGCGGCGTTCTTTTTCAAGCGCTTTTTCGGCGCTCTTTTGTGCTTCCCTGCGGAGTCGTTCTTCTTCCTTTTTGCGCTTTTGTTCGGCGCGGAAAGCCTCTACTTTCGCTTTCAGTTTCAACTGATTTTTTGTGGGTTCCTTGGGAGGGGCGACTTCTTTTCCCGTTACTTTTTTGAAGAAATTCCCCACGGAACGGACGGGCTTCAACATGTTGTCGAGATCCGCTTCGAGCCCTTCCAAAATAAAGTTGACGCGGTTTGTCAGGATTTTGATGAGAACTTCAAAAACGATCTGCAATATCCAGCCGACGATCATCAGCGCCGCGAGTATGACGGAAAGAGGCGTGACTTTTTCCACCGCGGTGCAGATGCCGTAAATCGTAAGGCCCAAAGTGAATAATTTGATGAGACGTTTCGCCCATACATAAATTTTCGTGCCCGCGTTTTTTACGTTTTTTCCTTCCGGGGTTTTCCCGCAGGAGGTCATCGTCAGAAAAAACACCGTATACGACACGGACAGGACCAAAAGCACGATATTGGCCGCGAGATACCCCGCGCCCGCTATCAGAGTATAAATTAAGTAAATTATGTAAATGACTTGTGTGGCGACGTTGCGGATATAATCCGTCCTTTTCAGGTCGGTTATGGTCTGCTTGATCGCCATTTTCGTGTAATCCAGCAAAACGGCAGCTCCCGAAAGGCGTATGGATTTATAAAAGTGCGCCTTTCCTTTCTTTTCATTATACACCAAAACGGCGGAAAATCAAACCAAATATAAGAGGAAATATTTTCTTTTTTGTCAAAAATCCTTTCAAAAAGCCCGATTTGGGCAGTAAGAGCTTCGGGCGCTTGATTTTTTGCCGCACCTATGGTACAATGGTAACAAGCGAAACGGCAAATGAGGAAAACTTATGAAAAGAAAAAAACGGGATAAAGAGAGCACGGAACTCGTCGCCGAGCCGAAAGCCGGGCGCTACGCAAAGGCGACGCAGGAGGATGCGGCGGGATTCGCCGATTCCATGTCCGACGCGTTCAAACAGAGCAACGAAAAGAAATATTTTATGCTCCTGATCGTGGCGGCCGTCATCATCGTCATTCTGGTGGCGGGGGCTCTGTCCGACATCCTTACTCTCTGTTTCAATATCAATCGTTGGTTCGGATATACCATGGTAGCACTCACGGCGATTCTGATCGCCTTTTTCGTCGTGCGGCCGCTGGTCAAGGTCCTCGGCGCGAGATTTTTTATCACGGACGTCACTTCCGATAAATGCGATGCGGCGAAACGCAGAAATTACCGCGCCATGAAAGATATTTCCCGCGCACTCGTCGAGTACAACACTTCGCCGAGAAATGCGAAGTTTCGATATATTTCTTCCGAAAATACCGATAAGCTGACTGCCGCCGTGGAAAGCGGGGATAAAGTCGCGCTGAAAGCGACGCTCAAACAGATTTATGCCACGGACGTGGCTTCCTGCGCCAATTCGTTGATCTGGAAGAGCGCCGGAAGAGCGTTTCTCACGACGTCCATTTCTCAAAACGACAAAATAGACGCGCTTTCCGTGCTGCTCGTCAATCTTTCTTTGGTCAAGCAGATTGTCGGCGTGTACGGTTATCGTCCTTCGTTTGCCAAGCTGTTTAAGATTTATACCGCCGTTCTCCGCAATTCCCTCATTGCCTACGGCATGCAGAACGTCAACTGGTTCAACGTATTCGGGAAATTTTTTACGGGAATCGCGCGCAAGATTCCCTTCCTCGACACGATCGTGGACAGCGCCGTGCAGGGGACCGTCAGCGCGTTTTTGACCGTTCTCGTCGGCTATAAGACGAAAAAATATCTCTGCTCCGATTACAAAAAACAGGAAAAATTGGACATCGACATGAAAGACGCGGTGGACGTGGGCGACGACGAAGTGAAAATCGCGTCCGCATGGGCGAAAAAAATCCAGCGGGAAAACGACGAGAAGGTCGCGGCGGAATAAAAGGAGCTTTCGGATATGCAGTTATTGATTCCCGTCGCGGCGGGCTTGGAAGGAGTGGTAAAAAAACAGCTCCTTTCCCTCGGATACGGCAAGGCGCCCGCCGAAAACGGCAGAATAGAACTCGCGGGGGACTGGGCGGACGTGGCGAGGCTCAACGTCTTTCTGAGAAGCGGGGAGCGCGTCCTTATCAAGCTGAAAGAATTTCCCGCAGAGACCTTTGACGAGCTGTACGATAATTTCTATTCCGTCCCTTGGGAGGAATGGCTGGCGCTGGATTCCAAAATCCTCATGGACGGTAAGAGCGTTTCAAGCCGTCTCGCCGCGGTCAAAGCCGCGGGCGGCGTCGCAAAAAAGGCCATCGTCCGCCGTTTGGCGGATAAAAAGCGTTCGGGCAGAAAGACTTTGAGCGAGACGGGCGCCCGTTCCGTCGTCGGATTCTCTATTTATAAAGACCGCGTCACGGTCACCTTGGATACTTCGGGCGACGGACTTCATAAACGCGGATACCGTTCCTTGGCTTATACCGCGCCGCTGAAAGAGACCTTGGCGGCGGCGATCATCGATTTGTCTTTTTATCGTCCCGAAACGGATAGCGAAAAACCGTTTGCGGACGTGTTCTGCGGGAGCGGGACGCTGCCGATCGAAGCGGCGATGAAGGCGCTTCGGATTGCGCCCGGTGCGGAACGCGATTTTGATTTCAGACATTGGGAATGTGCGCCGGACGGAATTTTTGAACGGGCCAGGGAAGAAGCGAAGGACAAGGAATTGCGCGGCAGGCGGGTGTGTATCCGCGGGGCGGATATTTCCTCCGAGGCGATTTCCATCGCAAAATTTCACGCCCGCCGCGCCGGCGTCGGACATGCCGTGGATTTTTCCGTCGCGGATATGCGGCGGTTTCAAAGCTCTGTTCCCTGCGGCGTTATGATATGCAATCCGCCTTACGGGGAAAGATTGTCGGACGTCGAGGAAGTGAAAACGCTCTGTCGGGATTTCGGAAAAATGTTCCGCGCTCTCCCCGATTGGAGCGCTTATATCCTTACCTCCTTTCCCGAGTTTGAAAGATATTTCGGAAAACGTTCGGACAGGAAAAAGAAACTTTTTAACGCCAATCTCGCCTGCGGACTGTATACCTATTTCGGGCGGCGTCCCGAGGAGAGAGAAGAGTTTTAGATATTCAACGGTAAGGAAAGCAGGCAAGCGAAGAGATTTATGGTGCGGAAGGCGCGGATTTTTCGGAAAAGTGCAGGGAAAAGATAAAGACGATAGAGACAAAAAGGCGAGGGCGGAGCGTTAAGACGGTCGAAGGCGGAGCGGAGAAAGCGATTAAGAAGGATAAACGAAGGATTAAAAAATGATAAAGTTATATTCGTTGACGGACGAAGATTACGAACTGATAAAGAAAGCGCGGGACATCATACGGATAAATTATGATCAAAAAAATTATAATCATACGGTAGGTTCGGCGCTTTTGGGAAAGAGCGGACGTATCTATGCGGGGATTAATTTGTATTCTCTGCACGGAGCCTGTGCGGAACAGGTCGCAATAGGCAGTGCCGTCGCACAGGGGGAAAGAGAGTTTGAAACGATCGTCGCGGTTCGCGGAAAAGAAGGCGAAGAAATTATTCCGCCGTGCGGGAATTGCCGACAGATATTATGCGACTACATGCCTGAATGTAAAGTAATTCTTTCGATCGGGAGAGAAGAAAAAAAGATAAAAGCGAAGGATTTACTGCCGTTTTCCTATATAGTCGGGCAATAAAAAGCGGGACGCTTTTCATTCGGCCTGAAAACAGGGCGGACGGAGAAGAAAAAAGAAATATTTTTGGTTCTTGGTTGTGTTTTCGAAATTATTGTGCCGCTCAATCCGAAGAAAACAAAGAAAAAACCGATAAGGAAAGAATAATTTCCTCAATTATCCTTTGTTTTCCAAACCAAAACGCGAAAAAAACGAATTTTTCAGAAGTTATTTGCCGTCTGTACGGTTTTTAGCGGTTTTTGTCAAAAGGCAGGGGAAATTCGATTGACTTTTTCAGAGAGTTTTCCTATAATTTTCTATGATATAATAAAGCGCTGCTGCGAAGGAGTCAATACATACTATGAATATTCCGGAGATTTTCGGAGAAAACGTCTTTAACGACGTCGTAATGAGAAGTTCTCTTCCCAAGGAAGTTTACAGATCGCTCAGAAAAACGATAGACGCAGGCGAGCCTATCGATATGTCTATCGCGGATACGGTGGCAAACGCCATGAAGGATTGGGCGGTTTCCAAGGGCGCCACGCACTACACCCATTGGTTCCAGCCCCTCACCAATCTGACCGCGGAAAAGCACGACAGCTTCATAGAACCCTGCGGCGGCGACGGTGTCATCATGCAGCTCACGGGGAAATCCCTGATCGTCGGAGAGCCCGACGCTTCGTCTTTCCCTTCGGGCGGTTCGAGAGCTACCTGCGCCGCCCGCGGCTATACCGCCTGGGATCCCACTTCGCCCGCGTTCGTCAAAGAGGGAACGCTCTATATCCCCACCGTTTTTGTTTCCTATACGGGAGAAACGCTCGACAAAAAGGCGCCTCTGCTCAAATCCATGACCGCGCTCGACCGTGCGAGCAAACGCATTTTGAAACTGTTCGGAATCGACTGCAAAAAGGTTTCCACCACGGTCGGCCCCGAACAGGAATATTTCCTCATCGACAAGGAAGTGTATGAAAAGAGAGAAGATCTCGTTCTGACGGGCAGAACGCTGTTCGGCGCGCCCGCGCCGAGGGGACAGGAGCTCGAAGACCACTATTTCGGCGTCCTCAAACCCCGCATTTCCGAGTTCATGCACGACCTCGACAAAACGCTGTGGTCTTACGGCATTCTCGCAAAAACCGAACATAACGAAGTCGCGCCCGCCCAGCACGAGCTCGCGCCCATCTTCAATACCACGAATGTTTCCGTGGACAATAATCAGCTGACGATGGAACTCATGAAGAAGGTCGCGCAGAAGCACGGCATGGCCTGCCTTTTGCACGAGAAACCCTTCGAGGGAATCAACGGTTCGGGAAAACACAACAATTGGTCGCTTTCCACGGAATCGGGACTCAATCTTTTAGACCCCGGCGATCACCCCGAGGGGAACACGCTGTTCATGCTGGTTCTCGCCTGCGTCATCGCGGCGGTCGATAACTATCAGGGGATCCTGCGCGCGTGTATTGCCTCTGCGGGCAACGACCATCGTTTGGGAGCGGACGAAGCTCCGCCCGCGATCATTTCCGTATATCTCGGAGACCAGCTCGGCGCTCTGGTGGACAGCATCGTGAACGGCAAGGATTACGTTCCCTGCGCGCCCGTCAAAGGCTCGATCGGCGTCCCCGAATCGCCTATCTTCCCCATCGATTCCACGGACAGAAACCGCACTTCTCCGTTTGCGTTTACGGGAAATAAGTTTGAATTCCGCATGCTGGGGTCTTCCGCTTCCGTCGCAGATCCCAACATCGTCCTCAATACCATTGTCGCGGAGAGCTTTACACAGGCGGCCGAGAAACTGGAAAACTCCAATAATTTCATTAAGGACTGCAAGGCCTATACCGAAAAATTACTGAAAGCGCATTACCGCGTCATCTTCAATTATAACGGTTACGGCCCCGAATGGGAGCCGGAAGCGGAGCGCAGGGGACTGCTCAACAACAAAAATACCGCGGACGCCGTACCCGAATTTTTCAAGAACGAAAACATCGAAGTCTTTGTAAGACAGGGCGTATATACGAAATCGGAAGCGATTGCGCGGGCGAATATCCAGCTCGAAAACTATATCAAAACCATTCGGATAGAGGCTTTGACGATGATCGACATGGCAAGAGGACAGATTTATCCCGCCGTGTCCGCTTATATCAGAGAGCTGTGCGAATCTTTGAGCTCCAAAAAGGCACTGTTCGATTCCCTGCCCTGCACGGCTGAAATTTCTCTCATCAAGACCTTGGCTACGGCAAACGAGAAGATGCTGGACGGCGTGAATAAGTTGGAGGCAGACTTGGCGGATATGCCCGAAGGCGAAAAAGAGGGCTCGCAGAGAATGGCGCACGTCGTCGTACCCGATATGGAAGCGATTCGCGTATATGCCGACAAAATGGAAAAACTCTGCGCCAAAGACCGCTGGCCCTTCCCGACCTATACCGATATTTTATTCAGTGTAAAATAAGAAGAGAGCTTCAAACAAAAACTTCCGGGAAAGCAATTCGCTTTCCCGGAAGTTTTTTGTCCGACGTTTCAGAGACGGATAAAATTAAAATTCCCCGCTTTCCTTCTCTTCCGATATTTCCTCGGACTCGGAAGGGGAGGATTTTTTCTTTTCAAGAAATCTGAATACGAGCCGCTGAATAAATTCCGCGGCGACGAGGACGACGGAAGCAACCAGAAGCCCCGACACGCCCGCCGTATATTGGAATTTCGGAAAACCTTCGAGCGTATTTGTGACGAGTGCCGAATAGGCGATGACGAGTCCCAAAAGTACGACGATAAACACGATTTCCAAGATTCCGTAAACGAGTTTTGCTTCGCGGTCGGACGTGAGAGCCTTGATTCTGTCAGTGACGGACAGCACCAAAGTTACGACGACGGCTCCGACGAGAAGATAAATGAGTATTCCCAGCGCCGCGAGCAGGTTTTCTATTTCTACCTGTCCGATGATTCCCATAAGGGAAGGGGAAAGCTGGAAGATTACCTTATCGCCGTAAACGGCGGAGGTTCCCGCGCCCGAAAAGACGGAATTGAAATAGGATTCCGCGGAACCTATAAGTTCGGGATTTAATTCCGCCAGCTTCAGGGAATTCCATGCGGAGGCCAACATAGATACGTTGTATCCCGCGTGGAATTTGGCGGCTTCCTCGTAAGAACAAGTGACGCTCAAAAGAGATGAACCCATGAAGCACAGCACGAGGACGGCCAAGACCGTTCCGACGGCGGCAGATATGTAACGGGGAAGTTTTTGTTTGGAAAAACGCAGCTCGCCCGAAAAGATCCGATACCCCGTTTCGACGGCAAAGCAAAGGAGTGCAAATACAAGGAAAGTAATAATTCCGAAGCCGAGACTGCCTCCAAGGGCAATATAGCCGAATACGGCGGCGCCAAGCGCAGCGGCTAAGGCGAACGCGCATACCGACAGATTCGCTTTTGATTTTTTACCTTTCAGGGTATTGATAAAATCGACGAGCGATGTGATGAAGAATGCAAAAGAAAGCCCGATATACAGGAGCGAAAGCGCCGCACAGAACCAAAGCTCCATCGTCGCGGACGGGGTGTTCTCCGCCACGGGCTTAAAAGAAATTATTTTCAGAACATTATAATCTTCGATGATTCGTTCGAGAATTTCTATCGCGCGCATCGCGTCCGAAACAGAGGCACCTCCCACCGTAAGCCGATCAAAGACTTTCAGATCCTGCTTGGAAAGATGATCCTTGAAATACAGGGCAAAATCTTTTTTGAGCGCTTCTTCCGTCATCGGATCGATCCGATAGAAAGCGCCCTCGATAAAGTCGATCGTCGAAACGTTTGCTTCAATGAGTTCCATGGTCACTCCCGTGCCCATATCCATGTCCCCGAGATCCATATCTTCTGTATTTATCTTGGCAACGCTCATGAAAGACATGATGAACATGACGAGCGAGAAGACCAAAATCAATGCCGCACGGGTAATATCCAGCGCACGCGAAAGGAGACTTTTACAGATTCTCCTTTTCTTGGGCGCAGCCTTGGGTGGCTCTTTTTCGACAGGCGCGGAAGCGCTCGATCGAGCATACACGCCTTGGGAACGAACGGAGTAGGGATTGGGCGCGCGGCCTTTTTTAACGGGAAGAGCTTTCAAGGGCGCGCCGCAGAGTTCGCAAAAAGCGGCGGTTCCGTCGTTTTCGGCATTGCATTTCGGGCAATTTACCTTTCCGTCCAAGCGCGTTCCGCATTGAGGACAGTAGATTTCTTCTTCTCCCACTTCGGCGTTGCATTTCGGACAGTGCTTTTCGAGGCTCTTTCCGCATTTTACGCAGAATTTTGCGGTATCTTTATTTTCATGACCGCAAAAGTGACAGCTTTTCATTCTTTTTCTCCCTTTTATTGTTTTCTATGATACATTATAATATACTTATGGGGGTTTGTCAATACCTTGTTTTATAAATCATTTATCTTTTTCGATTTTTGCGAAATGGGAAGGCAAAAAGAAAAAGCGGTCCCATAAGGGACCGCTTAAAGCCATTACAAACGACGACTTTTCATTATTCTGCCTTTTCAAACATGTCTTTGGCGACGCCGCAAAGCGGGCAGGTGAAGTCGTCGGGAATGTCTTCCCACTTGGTTCCGGGCGCGATGCCTTTTTCGGGATCGCCCTTTTCCTCGTCGTATTCCCAGCCGCAGACAGAGCAAACGTATTTCATGATTTTTACCTCCGAAACGGAATTTCTTCCGAATTTTATTTTGTGCCGCCTGCGGGAAGTTATGCCCCGAAAGCGTATCAACTATATTATAAGCACTTTCGGGATTTTGTCAATAGTTTTTGGGAAAATTTTCCGAAAGAATTTTCGGAACGCGCTTTCCGTTTGACAAACAGCAAAGAGCGGGCGTATAATTAAAGCCATGAAAGTAAACTACGATAAAAAAATGAGTGAAATTCTCTCTTCCGTTCCGAAGGGAACGCCGCTTCTTTTGCATAGTTGCTGTGCGCCCTGTTCGTCAGCTTGTATCGAAGCACTCAAAGAATATTTTCGCCTCACCGTTTTTTATTATAATCCGAATATCGACGAAGATAAAGAGTACGAAAAACGAAAAGCGGAACAAATTCGCTTTCTTCAAACCACGGGCTGGGCGGATTTTCTCGACTGCGAGTACGACAAAAACGCCTTTGAAGCGATTGCCGCCGGAATGGAATCGGAACCCGAACGAGGAAAGAGATGTTATCTCTGTTACGGACTCCGCCTCGACAGAACGGCGCGGGCGGCCGCAGAAAACGGATTTGAATGGTTTTGTACCACGCTCTCTTTAAGCCCGTATAAAAACGCCGATTGGCTCAACGAGCTCGGAAATATGGCGGCGGAAAAATACGGGGTGCGATTTTTGACTTCCGATTTCAAAAAGAAGGGGGGATATTATCGTTCGTTGGAGCTTTCCGAAGAATACGGACTGTATCGGCAGAATTTTTGCGGCTGCCGGTTTTCCAAGTCCGAAGCGGAAAAAAGAAGAAAAGAGAAAATTTCCGACGAAGAATAAAAAAGACGGCGGAAACGGGAAGTCGGAAAAAACAGGGTTTTTTATATGCCCCGCGGTTCATCTGACAAAATACGACAGTCGAAAAAGGTCGGTTTGAGCCGCGTGCGGGAAAGGGCATATGCGGGGAATCCGCAAACGGGCAAAACTTCCCTTTTTTCGTCAAAAAAGGAGGTTCTGAGAAAAGTCCTTACCGCACGTCGAAAAAATAAGTTTTTTCCAAGCTCCTTTATCGTTTTTTGAAAACGGACTTGCGTTTGAAATCCTTTCGCCGACAAAACGACAATCCGAAGAAAAATATTTTTACGGAGTCTGCGGGACAGGCATACGGTTCCCGCAAAAAATGCCGCCCCGACAAAAAGTCGGGGCGGCGATTAAATTCCGCGCGAAAAGCGCCGAAACGGTTTACGAAAGATGCGAAGGACAGTCCGTAAACGCGGAAATAAGCGGTAAATTATAATTACAGTTTACAGCGATCGAAGATTTTTCCGCCGAGTTCCTTCCAGACGATTTCTCCCCCTTCCAGAACGACATAGGAATGAGGGGTATTTTCTTTGGGCAGGGATACGGAACCGCAGTTTGCGTACAGGATTCCGCCTTCGATTTCCCGATGGCAGGGGATATGGGTATGCCCGTTAAAGAGAATATCGCCCGCGGAGAGAGGCGGGGGATTCTGTTCCCCGAAAAGATGTCCGTGCGTGGCGAAAATCGTGCGGCCCGCCGAAAAAAGCAGCGCGTAATCGGCCATAACGGGAAATTCGAGAACCATTTGGTCTACTTCGCTGTCGCAGTTCCCGCGGACGCAGAGGAGCTTTTTTTTCAGGGGGTTGAGCATCGCAAATACTTCTTTGGGAGCATAACCTTCGGGCAGTTCGTTTCTCGGACCGTGATAGAGGATGTCTCCGAGAAGAAAAATTTTGACGGGGTTTTCCCGTTCGATTGCACCCAGCAATTTTTCGCACCAGTGCGCCGAACCGTGAATGTCGGACGCAATCACAATTTTTTCAGACATTTTTATTCTCCTTTTCCCGCTCTTTTAAGAGCGCGGCAATCGTTTTCAATACGCCGTGTTCGGCATTGGAGGGCACCACCGCGGCGGAAATCTCCCTGACGGGCGGATAGGCGTTTTCGACGGCTCTGGAATGCGTGCAGGCCTTCAACATTCCGACGTCGTTCATGTGATCCCCGAAGGCCATGCACTCGTCGGGAGAAAGACGGAACCGCCTTTGAATTTCCTTGATCGCGGTTCCCTTATCCGCCGTGACGGAGGAGACGTCGCACCAATGTTCGCCCGATAAAATGATATTCAGTCCGCAAAGACGGGGCGGCAGGATTTTCATGCCCTGTTCCCGCGCCGAAAGCGTATTATACACGGAAATTTTACAGACGGGCTCCCGCTCGATCACCTCGTCGAGATTGTCTACTTCCAGACAGTTGGAGTAGGGTTCCCGCGCGCGGGTGCGGAACGGTTCGTCCGTATCTTCTATGTATGCGTTGTCCGCGCCGCAGAGAATAGGATAGAGCCCTTCGGTTTGCCTGACGGCGTCCAGTGTTCCCTTGATGAGCGATACGGGTATGGGGTCGAGGTACAAAGTTTCCTCTCCGCGGCGCACCAAAGCGCCGTTTTCACAAATAAACAACAGCTTCTCCCAAACGGGAAAAAAGAGCTTTTTGAGATTTGCGTACTGTCTCCCGCTGGCGGGGGCGAAAAGAATGCCGCACTCCGAAAGGCGCGCGACCAAGGGGAAAATTTCTGAGGGAAGGGCGCCTTCTCCGTCGAGAAGCGTTCCGTCCAAATCGGTGGCGATAAATTTAATCATACAAAATTATTACAGGGGAATCGTTTTTTCGCTTGCGGGGGAGAGGAATGTTGCCGCTTTCCCGCATATGCGGGGAAGCACACACGCCGCCGTGGAATATATTGCCGCGAGATACGCCGTTGCAAAATACGCCGTCGTGGAATGTATTACCGCGAGATACGCCGTTACGGAATAACCGCCTGAGATTAAGGCGCGCGGGAATGCGAAAGACCTCGCCGCGGCACAATGCGGGATAAAATCAAAAAATCAGAAAATAAACTTGACGATATCTAGCTGTTCGGGGAGGGCGGCTCCCTCTGCGGCGAGCGCCGCATATTTTTTCAAGAGTTCGGGGAGCTGTTCCTCGGCAAAACTGCCGTAAGCAAATTCGGAAAAATTGACGGCCTTATTTGCGAGAATGTTGATGGCGGTGCTGACAAATTCCCGACTTTCGGTAATTCCTTTTACGGTCACGTTGTTTTTCAGGGCGTTTTCCAGATTGACGACGAGGCTCTTTCCCGTCATCGCGCAATACGCCACATACGCTTCCCGCGCCACGAGGGAAAAGACGGTGGAAGGTTCGCTCTTGTTGGAAAAGGCGAGGTATACCGCCGCGTCGGCGAGCTTTCCGCCCGTCACTTGGAGAATATGCTCCTTTAAGGTTTCGTCGTTGGGATAAGTATAATAGATTCCGCTCTTTTTCGCGCGGTTGAGTCGTTCGGCGTTATTGTCCGCCAAGATGGGCACCGCGCGGTGATAGATGAGGATCTGACAGAGAATATTGCCGTACAGTCCGCCGCCCACGACGAGGACGTGCTGACCTATGGAAACGTGCATTTGTTCCACGACGTGTTCCGCGGTCGCTACCGCGTCGATTAAAAAAGCCGCTTCGTCCGAGACGGAGGCGGGAAGGACATAGGCCTCGTCCGCACCCGCGAGCACGAAATCGCGGTAAAAGCCGTTCATGCTCTCGCCCGCGATTTTTAAGCCGTCGGGAGCGCACTCGTCCTCCATGGCGCCTGCGAGATAGACTCTGTCGCCCTTTTTCATATAGGAATCTTCCGTCGCTTCCGTCACCTGCCCGATGGCATATCTGCCGGGAACGACGGGATATTTTACCTTCGTGGCGCCCGAATAAACCGCCACGTCCGCTTCGGAGAGGAGAGCTTTCGTGACCTTGACTTTCACTTTTCCCGAGGAGAGCTCGAGGTCGGGTGCTTCGGCGCGCTGTAAATTATTGGGGGAATTGAGTTGCCAAACTTTCATTTCGATGCCTGTAATCCTTAAAATTCGATGGGGCGGTCCCGGTCGGGCTGCCCTTAAAAAGGAGAAAGAGCATTTGTTTTCTCCGCTTGAAATCAGTATAACGCATTTGAAGGATTTTTGCAACTATTTTTTGCAAATTCACTCAAAAACAGTTGACGGGCAAAAAAAAAAGCGCTATAATGGGTAAGCATCTGAATGGAAAGCACACAAACAGCGAGGTGATAAAAATGAAACCCGATATACATCCCAAATATCACGAAGTAACGGTAGTTTGTGCCTGCGGCGCTACGTTCAAGACGGGAACCACGAAAGACGGGGACGTCATGAAGGTGGATATTTGCAGCAACTGCCATCCTTTCTTCACGGGCAAGCAGAAGCTGGTGGATACCGGCGGACGTATCGATAAGTTCAAGAAAAGATACGGAATGTAAGGAAGAAACGAAACGGGCTTTAAGGTGTCTTTTCATCTTAAAGCCTTATTTTTTGTGGAAAAACGATTTGCCGCGGCACTTGCGGAATATAATATAGGCGTATGAAAAAATCAGATACCGAGAAAAAAAACTGTACGTATATCGGCGGTCAGGCGGTTATGGAGGGCGTGATGATGCGGGGAAAACTCGCCATGGCCACTGCCGTCAGAGACCCCGAGGGAAATATTCAGGTGGAGGCGGAACGCATTACTCCGCCCGAAAAAAAGAGCCGTTTTTCCCGCCTGCCCTTCATTCGGGGCATTTTTAATTTCGTTTCCTCTCTCGTCGTCGGAAACCGCGTTTTGATGCGCAGCGCCGAGGTCGCGGAAGGAGACACGGAACAGCCTTCAAAAGCCGAAAAATGGCTGGCGGAAAAACATAAAATCAACGTCAATTCCCTCTTGAACGGTCTGGCCACCGTTCTCGGAATTGCGCTCGCCATCGTCATTTTCGTCATGCTTCCGCAGTATCTGACGGGGCTCACGCCTTTCAAGACCACGGGGTTGGAAGGACTTTGGTTCAACCTCATCGAAGGGGGAATCCGCATCGCCGTATTTATTTTGTATATTCTGGGGATTTCTCTTTTCCCGTCCCTTCGCCGCGTGTTTATGTACCACGGCGCCGAACATAAGACCATCACCTGTTTCGAGCGGGGACTCCCCCTGACGGTGGAGAACGTGCGCGGCTGTTCCCGCGTACATGACCGCTGCGGCACGACCTTTCTCTTTCTCGTCATGGTGGTGAGTATCCTCGTGTTTTCCCTCGCCAATACGGTCGTGGGCGCGTTCATCTATACGGGGCATAAGACGCTGGATTTCTTTATCCGCTTGATTTTTAAGCTGCTGCTTCTTCCCGTCGTCGCGGGTGTTTCCTATGAAATATTGCGCGCGCTCGCAAAGACGCAGAATAAATTTTTCCTCGTGTTCAAAGCGCCGGGGCTTCTTTTGCAGCGCATTACGACGCGGGATCCGGACGACGGCATGCTGGAATGTGCGATCGCCGCCTTTGAAAAGGTCCTGAAAATGGACGCCGACCCGACGATTCCCGAAACGGTATTCGCGACGGCGTGCAAGATGACGGAGCTCCTTTCCAATACGAAAAAACGTTTCAAAGATAACGGAATAGAGGAGGAAGAGGCCGAGTGGATCTTCTCCATTCTCCTGAATATTCCCAAGAGCGCGGTGAGCGGCGAGGAACATATTCTCAGAATCGCGCAGGTCAAGGAAATTCTCAAAGTCGCGGACGAACGACTCACGGGCCGACCGCTTTGGTATATCATCGGGGATACGGACTTTTACGGCTATAAAATAAAAGTGGACGAAAGGGTGCTCATACCTCGCCCCGAAACGGAGGAGCTCGCCCAGCAGGTAATTTCCTCAGCGGAGGAAGGGGACAATATTCTCGACCTCTGTACGGGCAGCGGCGCGATCGCGATTGCCGTATATAAAGAGCTGGAAAAAAATCGCCGCAAAGTGAGCGTGACGGCTTCGGATATCAGTGCGGAGGCGTTGGAGCTCGCCAAAGAGAACGCTTTGGAGAACAATGCGGACATCGCTTTCGTGCAGTCCGACCTGTTTTCGCGGATTCGCGGGAGATACAACATCATCGTGAGCAATCCGCCCTATATTCCCACGAAGGAGATAGAGAGCTTACAGCGCGAGGTGCGGGATTTCGAGCCGCGCGGAGCTCTGGACGGAGGCGAGGACGGACTCGATTTCTATCGCCGCATCGCGGAGAACGCGACGAAATATCTCTCCCGCGGCGGTATGCTCATCATGGAAGTGGGGTTGGGCGAAGCGGAGGAGGTCGTCAAGCTGTTCAAGTACTGCGATTACGCGATGATTCTCAAAGATTTGCAGGGCGTGGACAGATTTGTGAAAATCGTCGTCTGATAAAAAACAAAGAAACGGCGGGATAAAAGGGTATGTTCAAGAAACTCGACGATATTTTGAAAAGATATGAATTTTTGTCCGCGCAGCTCTCCGATGCGAACGTCATTTCGGACATGGGCGCTTTTGCGAAAATTTCCAAGGAACGCGCGGATATTCAGGAGACAGCGGAAAAATATATCGAATATCTCGCGTGCGAAAGAGAGATGAAAGAAGCGTTCGCGGGCGCGGAGGAAGAATCCGACCCCGAAATGCGCAAGCTGTTTTCCGATGAAGCCTATGTCTGTAAAGAAAGGCTTTCGGGAATCAAAGAGGAGCTCAAAATATTGCTTCTTCCCAAGGACAAAAACGACGAGCGGAGCTGTATTCTCGAAATCCGCGCGGGTGCGGGAGGGGAAGAGGCGGCGCTGTTCGCCGCGGAGCTTTGCCGCATGTATCAGAATTATTGTGCCGCGCACAGGCTCCGCGTGGAGGCGGCGGACGTAAATTCCACAGAATTGGGCGGCGTCAAGGAGGCCGTATACAACGTTTCGGGAAAAGGGGCGTATAAGCTCCTCAAATACGAGAGCGGCGTCCACCGCGTCCAGCGAGTTCCGGAGACGGAGACGCAGGGGCGGATTCATACCTCTACCGCGACGGTGGCGGTGCTCCCCGAAGCGGAGGACGTGGAGGTGGAAATCAACGACAAGGATATTCGGATCGATATTTTTCATTCGGGCGGCGCGGGCGGCCAGAACGTCAATAAGGTGGCGTCGGCGGTTCGGATCACGCATTTCCCTACGGGAATCGTCGTCACCTGTCAGGACGAGCGTTCTCAACTGAAAAATAAGGAGAGGGCGTTCAAAGTCCTGCGTTCGAGACTGTACGACTACTATAACGGCCGAAGCGAAAGAGAACGGACGGAAAACCGCCGCAGTCTCGTGGGAACGGGGGACAGGAGCGAGCGTATCCGCACTTATAATTTCCCGCAGAGCCGCGTCACCGATCATCGGATAGGACTCAGCCAATACAATCTCGATTCGTTTATCATGGGGGACATCGATTCTATGGTAGAAGCTCTGGCTTTGGCGGACAGAGAGGCGATGCTCGCGAGCGAAAACAGCGCGGAATAAACTCCGCGTTTTTTTGCGTCCGAAAGGCGGGAGGGAAACGAGGGTGCAAATTGAGAAAAGAAAGGGCCGGCATAAGAAGAAACGCAAAAAAGCCGTCGAGAGGACGAGGAACGCAAATAGGGGAAAAGTCCCGTCGCCGAAGGTGCAAGATGCACGAAAAACGGAAGAAAACGGAAAACTTTTAATAAATGAGAAAGGAAAAAGCGTGCAAAAAAGCGAAAAATTTGAGCAAAAATAAAAATTTCTTTTCCGAGGCGCGCGATAGGTTGATTTTTTTGCCGAAAACGAGTAAAATAGAAAAAAAGAATATTATGGCCCGTTAAAATCGAAAAAACAATTTTTTTATCGGAGAATATATAGTCATGAACAAAAGAATCGCATCGAGAATGTCCGCCATTTCCCCGTCACTGACCTTGGCCATTACGGCGAAGGCGAAGGCGATGAAGGCGGCGGGCGAACCCGTCGTTTCGTTCGGCGTGGGAGAGCCCGATTTCAACACCCCCGGTCACATCATCGACGCAGCGAAGGCCGCGCTCGACAAGGGCTACACGAAGTATACCCCCTCTTCGGGGCTCGCGCCTTTGAGAAAGGCCGTGTGCGACAAATTTCTCAAAGATAACGGCCTTTCTTACGAGCCCTCTCAAATCATTGTTTCGGACGGCGCAAAGCATTCCATTTTTAACGCCTGTTTTGCAATTTTGGAGGAGGGCGACGAGGTCATCATTCCCGCTCCCTATTGGCTGACCTATCCCGAAGTGGTGAAGGTTTGCGGCGGCGTGCCCGTATACATACAGTGCAAGAAAGAGGAGAAGTTTAAGTTTACCCCCGAAGAGCTCAAAGCCGCGATTACGCCTAAAACGAAAATGCTCATCTTCAATTCCCCGTCCAATCCCACGGGTGCGGTGTATACGGAAGAGGAGGTGCGCGCGATTGCAAAGGTCTGCGAGGAGGCTGAAATCTTCGTCCTTTCCGACGAGATTTACGAAAAGCTCTGCTATAACGGTGTGAAGCCCTTCTCTATTGCGGCTTGTTCCGAGAAGATGAAGGATTTGACGATTACCGTCAACGGCGTTTCCAAGACGTACGCCATGACGGGCTGGCGCGTCGGTTACCTCGCCGCGCCGAAGGACGTCGCAAAAGCGATCGATTCCTTCCAGAGCCACGCGACCTCCAATGCCTGTTCGATTTCGCAATATGCGGCAATAGAGGCGCTCGCCTCCCCTGAGAGCGAAGTTCAGAAAATGGTGGAAGTATTCGCTTCGAGACGGGAAAAGATGCTCCGCCTCATCGAGGAGACGGACGGCGTTTCCGCCGTGGAGCCGGACGGAGCCTTCTACGTGATGCTGGTCGTGAACGGTACGTACGGGAAGTCGTATAAAGGTAAAAAAATAGACGGTTCGATTTCTTTCTCCGACGCGCTTTTGGACGCGGAGAAGGTCGCAGTGGTGCCGGGAATTTCCTTCGGTGCGGACGACTGCGTGAGACTTTCCTATTCCCTTTCCGAAGAGGACATCGAAGAGGGGATTAAACGAATCGGACGTTTTGTCGCTTCGCTTAACTAAAAAATGAATAAAAACGCAGAAAAAGGAAATAATTCAAAGGATAATTTCCGTACGAAAAAAAATTTTTCCGAAAAAGCAAAAAATTTTCTCAAAAGGTCTTGAAATTAACACGAAAACTTGATAGAATATAGTAAACCGAATAATCTTCGGAAAAAAATATTTTATCGTCAAAAAAATTCGGGAGGATTTTTATATGATCAAAGTAATTTACGGCGCGAAAGGCACGGGAAAAACCAAACAGATGATCGACGCGGCGAACGCGGCGGTCGCCACTGCCAAGGGACATCTTATATTCATTACGGATACAAAGCGCGGCATGTACGACCTCGCGCGCGACATTCGCTTTATCGACGTCACCGATTTCGACGTGGCGGGAGAAGCGGCGCTGTGCGGCTTCATCAAGGGCGTTATCGCGGGCAATCACGACAACGAGTACGTATATATCGACGGCGTGATGCGCATTGCCGGCAAACCCGTAAATGAGCTCGCCGCATTTTTCTATATGCTCGACAAGGTCGCGGCGGAAAATTCGCTCACCATCACCGTTTCCATTTCTGCGGCAAAGGAAGAACTTCCCGATTTCGTACAGAAATATCTTTAATGCCTTCCCGTAGGGAATTTTTCGGGAAAGAGTTTTAACGATCCGGATACCGGGCGGTTCTTTCCGTCCGGTTTTTTATTCCGCGGGGCAAAAACGACACAAGACGAGAGGTAAACGTTATGTATTTTATCAGCACACGAGGAAATGAAAAAGTGACGGGCGCGCAGGCGATCGTGCAGGGGCTCGCAAAGGACGGGGGCTTGTTCGTCCCCGAAACTTTCCCAGCCGTTTCGCCCGAAGAAATCGGAAAGCTCACCGAAATGAACTATCCCGAACGCGCCGCTTTCATCATCGGAAAATATCTCGGAGAGTTCGGCGAGGATTTTCTCAAAGACGCCTGCACCAAAGCGTATTCTTCTTTCGAGGGCGACCCCGCTCCGCTCGTCAGAATCGATCAGGGACTCTATATCCTCGAACTTTTCCACGGCCCGACTTGTGCGTTCAAGGATATGGCGCTCACGCTTCTGCCCCTGCTCCTCAAAAAGAGCTTGGAGCTCACCGACACGAAAGGGGAAGTGCTCATTTTGGCGGCGACGAGCGGCGATACGGGCAAAGCGGCACTCGAAGGATTCCGAGACGTGGCAGGGACAAAGGCAGCGGTACTGTATCCCGATGAGGGTGTGTCCAAGATGCAGAGATTGCAGATGTGCACGCAGGACGGCGGAAACGTATTCGTCGCGGGCGTCAAGGGTAATTTCGACGATTGTCAGCGCGCCGTGAAAAAGCTGTTCGCGTCCGAGGAATTCAACGCGGCGTTAAAGGAAAAGAACGTCCTTTTGTCCAGCGCGAATTCCATCAATTTCGGGCGGCTGGTGCCGCAGATCGCCTATTATTTTTCGGCGTATGCCGACCTGCTTTCTTCCGAACAAATCGAACCGGGCACGGAAGTGGATTTTGCCGTTCCCACGGGAAATTTCGGGGACATTCTCGCGGGCTGGTATGCGAAGAAAATGGGACTGCCCGTGCGCAAGCTGATTTGCGCTTCCAACCGCAACCGCGTTTTGACGGAGTTTTTCTCCAAGGGCGTCTATGACGCGAAGCGTCCCTTCTATCGCACGATGTCGCCGTCTATGGATATTCTCGTCTCCTCCAATCTCGAAAGGCTGTTGTTCGAAGTTTGCGGAAGAAATGCGGAACTGACGGCGTCGCGCATGAAAAATTTGTCGGAAAAAGGTACTTACGAAATCTCCGGAGCGGAAAAAGAAATTCTCGCGGAGGACTTTTTCGCCGCGTATGCGAGCGAGGACGACACCGTAGAGGCGATGTACGAAATTTTCGAGGAATACGGCTATCCCATGGACACTCATACGGGCGTGGCGATGCACGCCACGATGTTCTTCCGCGAAAAGCGGGATAAAAAGGACGAAACTCCGATCGTCGTGCTCTCGACGGCAAATCCTTATAAATTTCCGCAGGATGTCCTGTATGCACTGTCGGGAAACGATGTCAAAGACAGCTTCAAGGGGATAAAAAGACTCAATCTGCTGACCGCCATGAAGCCGCCTAAATGTCTCCTGGATTTGCGATATAAGCCCGTCCGTTTCAAACAGACGATTGCCGCCGACGAGAAAAAATTGAGTGCGGAAATTCTCAAATTTGTCGGAGGAGAGGTGACTCCCGTCCCGTCGGCGCCCAAAAACTGATTTTCTTTCGCCTTTTCGATACGGAAAAAAGTTTTCGTTTCACGGGGAACAGAAATTTAATCGGTAAAAGCGATTAATTATCGTTTTTTACGGAAAGAGAGTAACGGTTGCGAAAGAAAACCGATATTCAGTTTGTTAAACGTGTGATAAATTCCGTTATTTATTGTGAAGTGTGCTTTTTGGGTTTGCTTTTTGAACAAAGTCGTGTTATAATAGAAGCAGAAATACGGAAGTGAAAATGTAAAAGCGCGGGAGTCTACGATCGCCAAAGGATTTAAAGCGCGCGGAGGGATATGTTCGGTTATATTCGTACGGATACGCCATATCTATATATTAAGGACCAAATGCTGTATAAAGCGATGTATTGCGGCGTATGCAAAGGAATATCCGCTTCGTGCGGCCAATGTGCGAGAATGGGGCTCACTTACGACGTCACGTTTCTTTCGGTCATACTTCACAATATTGCGGGAGTAGACGTCACGATAGAAAAACAGCATTGCCTGACGCATGTCCTGCGTTCCAAACCCATGGCCTGCGTGGACGATATGACGAAAAAGCTCGGCGCTCTGAATACCGCCCTCGTGTATTATAAATATACGGACGACATCAAGGACGGAGACAAGGGGCGGGGCAAGCGCCTTTGGTTCGTAGCGGGACATAAGCGCGTGGTCAGGGATTATCCCGAAATCGAGCGCATTGTCCGAGATAACCTTGCGGAGCAGGAAAAGACGGAAAAGTCAAAGACGGACAGTCTCGACCGCGCGGCGGACGCTTCCGCGAACATGATGGCGGAATTCAGCGATTATATTTTGAAAGAAGCGCGCACGTCTTTTACGCACAATCTCTTTTATGCAATCGGCAAATGGATTTATCTCATCGACGCGCTGGACGATTATGACAAGGACAAGAAAAAAGGAGCGTATAATCCCTTTGTGCTTGCGTTCGGCAGTGAAGATAAATGCGAGCTTTTGAAGAGGCATAAAGAGGAAGTGGAATATGTGTTCCATTCGCTGTTTTTCGACATCAGGGAAAATTTGTCAAAGATAAAATTTCATTTTAATCGCGATTTGTCGGATAATATATTATTGCGGGGACTTCCTGCGGAGACAAAGCGGATTATGACGGGAACGGCGTGCAAAAGCTGTAAGGACGCTCCGCCGAAGGAAACCGCTTCGGAGAAGAAATAAAAAGGCAACAAGTGTTTTTCCGCAACAATACGCGGAAAAAGGAAAGGAGAAATTTTTTTTAGAAATGAACAGGGAATATTACGACCTTCTCGGCTTGAACGAGGACGCGACGGACGAAGAGATCAAAGAGCGCTATGCGGAACTGAAAAAGAAGTATAACGAAGACCGTTGGTTAGACGGGGAAGCGGGAAACGAAGCCGCGCGCATGCTGAACAAGCTGGACGCCGCCTATACGGAAATTATGTCGGAGAGGAGGGAGCGCTCGAAAAATACAGACGGAAAGGACGCTTATCAGGAGATCGCAGAACTTTTGAAGGGCGATAAACTTGCGGAAGCGCAGTCCCGTTTGGACGATTTCAACGAAAGAGGCGCGGAGTGGCATTATCTTCAAGCCGTAGTGTTTTATAAGAAGAATTGGTCCAATGAGAGCAAGAAACAGCTCGAAATCGCGATGCAGATGGATCCCGGAAACAAGAAATATCAGGAAGCGTACGGAAAGCTCAACGCGAAGAATGATTATGCGCGGCAGTCCGCACAGGCTGCCGATCCTTACGCGGGCGGAAACGGCGCGCCGGTGAACAATCCCGACGCCGATCAGATGGGCGGCAACGTCTGTTCCAACTGCATTTCCTGCTGCTATACCTATCTTTGCGTGGATTGCCTGTTCAGCCTTTGCTGCGGGTGCAGGTAAGGGACGATTTTTCCGCGAATGAAAAAAATTTCCGCCTATGAAATAGCGCTCTCCGCGATCTCCTGCGCGATTGCCGCGATCGCCCTGACCGTCGGGACGCTGTATACGCCGTTGCTCTTTACGGGCTATCTTTTGGCATGCTTCGCGCTGATGATTCCTCTGTCGAAGAATTGCTATTGGGGAGATGTGCTGGCATTTATCGGCGCCGGAATTTTGGCCCTCATGTTCAACGGATTCAATATTTTCGATACGCTTCCGTTCCTCGTGTTTTTCGGTCTGCATCCGTTAGTAAACGCTTTGCAGCTGAAATTCAAAATCAACCGCTGGATTGCGCTCGCCGTCAAAGCGGTTTGGTTCGATGCGGCGATGTACGTCGTGTGGCGGTTCACGCTCGACATGAATCTGGGGATAGAATTTCTCGACAAATACATCATTCCCGTTATCCTGATCGGCGGTACGGCGTTCTTCGTCTTTTACGATTACGTGCTGTTCAAATGCCAGATTTCCGCAAATCGGATTATCAATCAGATCATTCGGAAATAATCTCTCGAAAGGAGGTAGGAAGAAGGAACGATGCTTGAAAAAAATCAAATCATAAGTGCCGTGACGGAAGGCTTGGGAAGTAACGGCGAAGGAATTGTCAGGCACGAAGGAATTACTTTTTTCGTGCCTTATTGTTTACCCGGGGAAAAAATTCGTTTCCGTGTCCTCAAAATCAAAGATAAAATCGGCTACGGCAAGGTAGAGGAGGTTCTCACTCCCGCAGAGGAACGCGTGCGGGAAAAATGTCCCGTCTTTATGCGCTGCGGCGGGTGCCAGCTCCAACATCTCCAATATAAAGAACAATTGCGCTTTAAGGCGAACGTCGTCAAAGACACCTTGCGGAAAATCGCGGGACTATCCGTCGACGTCCCCGTCGCCGTAAAGAGCGATCTTCCTTACGGGTACCGCAATAAATTACAGCTCCCCGTCGGCGTGGATAAAGAGGGAAAAAACGTCGTGGGCTTTTATGCCGAACGAAGCCACAGAATTATTCCCGTCGATTCCTGTGTCATTCATCCCGATTGGGCGGAAAAAATCATCGCGCTCCTGCATCGGTATATGAAGGAGTGCGCCGTCAAAGGCTATGACGAGGAGACAGGCAGAGGAAGCATTCGGAGAATCGTCGTTCGGGAAATCGGAGGAAAATTTATCGTCGTGCTCGTTTCCGCGACGGAGAAGCTCCCTAATCTTTCCTATTTTGTAGAACTTTTGTCCACCGTTTTGAAAGAATTTTCTTTTTGGATGAACATCAACGACAAGAATACAAATGTCGCTTTTGGCGAAAAATTTACGCTCGTTCACGGCCCCGCCTTCTTTGAAGCGGTGGAACAGGGAATACGCTATGAAGCAGGCCCCATGACTTTTTTACAGGTGAATGCGGGTGTTCGCTCGAAGTTGTACGAGGCAGTATTGCGGTCTGTCGTCGGAACGGGCGGGAAAGTCGTTGTGGACGCCTATTCGGGCGGCGGGCTCCTGACCGCGATGCTGGCGAAAGCCTGCAAGCGCGTTTACGGTATCGAGCTGGAAGCGGAGGCAGTCCGCTGTGCGGACGAACTCATGCGGAAAAACGGACTGAAAAATATGACGAATATCTGCGGCCCTGTGGAGGAAAAGCTAGAAGGCGTTCTCGAACGAGAAAAGGGCGAGGAGATTCGGCTCGTGCTCGACCCGCCCCGCGCGGGAATTGCGCGCAGTGTGTTGAAGGCGGTTTTGGCTGCCGAAATTCCCGAAATTGTCGTGGTGAGCTGCAATCCCGCGACTTTGGCTCGCGATGTGGGGATTTTGACGGGCAGTTTGACGGAAAAGGAGGGAGAACTTGTCAAAAATCCCGATTTTTCCTCCGAGGGATTAGCGGGATATTATCGGATAGATTTCGTTCAGCCCTTCGATATGTTCCCTCAAACAAAAAATATAGAGACCGTGATAAAGCTTTCCAAAGTGACCGCAAAATAAATAAAGCGAATGAACTCAGGGGCCGTTCCTGTTAGGAACGGCCCCTGAGTTTTTATAAACCCGTTAACGCTGCTTAAATTTCATGAGAATATCTTGTGGATAATCGCCAAATTCCCGACCGAATAAATTGAGTCCGCCTTGATGTTCGGCGTCATCTTTAATTCCGATTTTTAATTCCAGTCGATCGCTGGAACTGCCGAGAAAATCGTCTATGGTAATCTCGCTGTTTACGGGTTGACTGTTGAGACTACACCCATTTTTAGAGATAGAAATTTTGTATAGGAGCCCGTATTGCGTAGCATTGACGGGCCAATAAGCGGGAGAATAATTTCCTGCACGACCGCCGAAATCTCCCGGAGCCGTAAAAGTAACGAGCTCTTTTCCGTTTAGCCAAACCGTAATATCGGAAGGCCATTCATTGCGATAGTAGGGGGCTTCCGAACAACATTCAAAGGAGATTTCTAAGGCATTGTAATAGGGATAAGAGGCGAAATAATTCGGAAAATTATAGACGACATAACCGTCGGAAAAGCCGAGAATTTGCGCAGTCGTCCGTTCGGGCAAAAAGAGCATGGATACAATCTGGTCCTTTTCAAAGAGGTAACGTTCTGTATTTGCGAGATAGCCGCTGTTTTTAATATGGAGGTCTACATAGTTTCCTACCGGCATTTCCACGCTGAGCGTGCGGTGCTTTCTGGAAAAATCCTTATCGAGATAGAGAATATTAATTTCAATGACCGCTTTGTAGCAAAGTTTCATGTGTCCTTTTTTGGCGGGTTGGTATTGGATATTGATGAGATTTGCCTCTTCGAGAACATTGATGTGGTTGGAAACAGAGGAGGCCGGAAGGGAGAGCGCCTCTGCAATTTCCAGAACGTTCATGGGCTTTTCGGAAAGAACTCTTAAAATCCTCAGTCTGTCGGGGGAGGAGAGCGCCCTTCCTAATGCGCATACTTTTTCGTCATCTTCCTCGTTCATGAGGGAGAGGGGCATTTTTGCCGATTTATGTAGCATATATGCAACTCCTTTGAAATATTCAATGATATGATTCAAAAATATTGTATCACAAAATGCCTGTAATGTCAACATATCCGAATACTTTTGCATATTGACAGACGGAGCTTTATCGTATAGAATATAGACACCAGAGGCGAAAGAAAATGGAATGGTATGTAATTGTATTATTATTTTTAGTCATCACGACAGCTTCGGGCGGAGCCGGATTCTTTTATAAAAAGATTACCTCTCTGCATGAAGAGGGAAACGATATTCCCGTCGTTTTATCGTCGGCGCCTATTCCGCTCGTGCTGCTCTTTACGATTTTGGCAAGTATAGCGGGCTGGGAGTTTACTCTGCCCAATATTGTGTGCGGTATGCTGGGCGGACTATGCTTTTCCGTAGCGGTGGCAATGCTTCTCCTTTCGGTTTCGAAGGGAAATTATAGCGTTTCGGTTATCATTATCAATCTTTCTTTTTTTATTCCTATTTGTTTGGCCTCTGCCTTTTTAGGAGAAAACGCCAAGGTGACACAGCTTATCGGAATTGTGCTCCTCGTATTGGTCATCGTATTTTCCAATATTCGATTCCGAAGAAAAGAAGCAGAGGGGAAAAGGTCTAATATCTGGCTGATATATGCGCTTTTGTCCTGTCTGTGCAACGGCCTCGTGAATTTCTCTTTGAAGGTACAGCAATATTATAGTCCGGGAACGGGGCAGGATACATTCTATTTCGTCATGTATGCGACGGCGTTGGTTTCGGGGCTCGTCCTGCTTTTGGCCTTGAAATCGTCTCGGGTACATAGGGCGCACGCTCTGCGGGTTCCTTTGGCCGGTGCGGGCCTCGGACTGTGCGTTGCGTTTAATTATTATCCCATGAGCTATCTCGCTCCGTATGTCAATTCCGCACTTTTATTCGGCGTTTCGACGGCGGGAGCCATTCTGATGAGCCTGTTGGCGGGCTGGATATTTTTTCGAGAAAAAATTACCGCCCGCAGCATCGTGAGTATGATAAGCTGTATAGCGGCTATCATCTTACAAGTTTTATCCCTTTGAAATTATAAGATAGGAGACTATATGAAAGACATTCACGCAAATCCTCAATTCCGTCGGGAGCACACCCTTTGTTTGAACGGGGAATGGGATTTTGAAATTTTATCTTCGCCGTTCGGGGACGGCCTTTCCGAACGCGAACTCAAAGGAAAAATTATCGTGCCCTATTGTCCCGAGAGCGAATTGTCCGGGATCGGATATACCGATTTTATTTATTATTGCGCCTATGCAAAACGCTTTTCTCTTTCAAAGTCAGATTTGTCGGGGAGAGTTCTTCTGCGTTTCGGCGCGTGCGATTACGAAGCGTTTGTATATGTCAACGGAGAACGAGTGGGCTCACACAGAGGGGGATACTCCTCCTTCTGCTTCGATGTGACGAGGTTTGTTTCGGAGGGGGAGAACCGCATATTTGTGCTCGTTTATGACGATGTTGCGGACGATTGTCCGTCGGGAAAACAGACGTTCAAAAAACATTCTTACGGTTGTTTTTATACCCGCGTCACGGGAATATGGCAGTCGGTATGGCTGGAATTTGTTCCGAATCACTATATTAAAAACGTACGATTTACTCCGAATGCAAAACGCGGAACATTGTCTGTGCGCGCAGATTGTGCGGGCGAGGAAGATTTTTCCGTCGAGGTCTCTTATGAGGGGCGCAGGGTGGGAAGCGCGTCCGCGAGAATTATCCAATACGGGGATTTAGAATGTGCGCTGTCGGAAAAACATCTTTGGGAACCGGGAAAAGGCAGATTGTACGATGTAAAGTTACGCTTTGGAGAGGATGAGGTATATTCTTATTTCGGATTACGGGATTGCGGCTTTGAAGGAAAACGATTTATGATCAACAGGAAGTGCGTCTTTCAGCGCTTCGTGCTGGACCAAGGCTATCATCCGAAGGGCTTGTATACCGTTCCGACGGAAGAGGAAATGCGGGAGGAAATCGCGATGGCGACCGACTTGGGCTTCAATGGAGCCCGTCTGCATCAAAAGGCTTTTGAACCGCAGTTTCTCTATGAGTGCGACAAGGCGGGCTTCATGGTCTGGGAGGAGCTTCCGAGCTGGGGAATCGACTATACGGACCTTTCCAACGTCGGGGCGGTGCTGGACGAATGGCGGGAGCTTATCGAGCGGGACGGCAATCATCCGAGTATCGTACTCTGGTGTCCGGCGAATGAATTTTGGACGGACGAATTCCGAGGTAACGAATATATTCGCCTTTGCGATTTGCGGTATGTAAAGCTGTTATATGAGTTTACCAAAATTCTCGACCCTACTCGTCCGTGCGTGGATTCGAGCGGAGGCTACCATATTGCGGAGACGGATTTATATGATTTTCATACCTATCAAGGCGCGGAGGATACGAGGATATATCTTTCCAAATTCGAGCGGGAAAAAAAGCTGGATATTCCTCTCCTCATGCCTCCCCGAAAGGAGTGTCGGGCTGCTGAGTTCGGCGGTCAACCGGTGATGGCCAGTGAATTTGGAGGAATATCCTATTGTCCGTCGTCGGAGGGGTGGGGATATTCTGCTGCTTCTTCTTCGGAGGAATTGGCGGAGCGGGTGGCAGAGCTCTGCTCGCTGTATATGGATAGTCCGGAAATTTCGGGAATGTGTTATACGCAGCTTTACGACATCGAACAGGAAGTCAACGGCCTGTACTATGCGGATAGGCGCCCCAAACTCAAAGAAAAGGATAAAGAAATCGTGCGAGCCGTGCTGGCGCGGCGCGCGAAAATAGAGGAGGTACAATGAATGGAAAATGACGCTGCGGCAAAGAAAACCGAAGAACGCCTGCATAGAAGCGGGCCTGTCCTGACGATGGCGCGAAGCAGACGAAAGGAGACAATTTTTGTGTGGGCAATGTTGGCTCTGCCCATCGTACACTTTTGTATCTTTTATATATGGCTGAATTTCAATTCTAGAGGAACTCAAAGAAATAGAGAGCGCAAAGCCCGCGGATACCCGTGCCTATGGCGTCGTCATTTCTCCGGAGCTCAATTATTGGATGTATGCAGTGGAGACATGGTGGGGGCAATATGAGGGATACGACGATTTTTATAACTATTATTACGGCGAATACTATGACGGGAACACCAAAAAAGTAGCGACCGACCAAGCGGGATATAGAAAATCTCTCGACGTTACGGGGCGGTTGAGAGCGCTGGAAGTTTTGACGGAGATTCTCGATGAGAAAAACGGCCACGTCAATCCGGTTTCGGAGGGCTTGGGCTATGTCGAGCATCAAGAACAGCTCGCGTCGGGCAAATATCAGAGCAATAAAAATCCTTCTGCATTTTTAGTATGCGGAGATTGGTACGAAAAGGAGACCTTTGCCGCGGTTCAGCAGAATGGCGAGCCCGTGCGTTTCATGCGCATGCCGGTCATCAGTTCAATTACCGAGACTTTGGAAGATAAGGACATGAGCGATGAGACTCTCGCGGAGGTAATTCGTGCCATCGATGCGGGAAAAACGGAATATGCGGGTGTTTCAGCGAATGATTTTGCACGGATCAAAGAGGCCCGCCAAATGATTTCCTGCGGCACGATGAATCATACGGTAGCTATTCCTAAAAATGCCAGAAATATCGATAACGCGAAAGCGTTTCTCGTATTTATGGCTTCGGACCTCGGTCAGAGCATCTTTGCTCAACAGAACGGCGGACGCACTCAGCCTTACGGCTACGATGCGACGAATGATTCGAGTATTACGATTTCCAAGTATACACAGAGCATTTTAGATGCCTACGGAAAAGAATTTCTTCCCGTGACGATGGATTATCGTTCTCCGCTGGTAGCGTTTGGCGGACTCACCAATTACGGCAATCAGGCCGCGTTAGATATTACGTTCTGGAAGAATAATTCCACGCCGAAAGCGTATCACGATTATGCAGTGGATTACGAAGCGAAACGGTATGATCAAATCAAGATGTATATTTCGTCTTCGGTGAGAAGCTAAATTGAAAAAAAATAAATCATAGGGAGAAAATTGCATGAACCGAAAAATTTTTAATGTTGCTGTCTCTTTTGCTCTGATGTTTTCCATGCTTGGAGCGGTCGCCTGTACCACTGCCGTCGATCAGTCTGAAAAAATCGAGTATACGCTGGACGGTGCAGAGAACCTGACCGCCTCGTTCGGGGAGCCGTATTCCGCTCCGCAGTATAAAATTCTGCGCAACGGCACGGATACCGGATATAAGGCGAAACTTCAATCGGTCACAGACCCCGACGGCGAAGCCGTTACCGTCTCTTATAGTTCTTTCACGCTCGGACAAATAGGGACATATACGATGACGTATTTATCGGTGGGATTGGTCGGAGGCGAATTTACCGATGTCAAAGAGGAGATTTCCTTCGAGGTGGAGCTCGTCTCGGAAGACAAGACGGGACCGACCATCACCGTTTCCAATACCAGTGAATATTGTATTTGGACGGGGCGGGAAATCGGTGTTCCCGCACATACGGCCGCGGACGCTTCGGGAGTAAAGGGGGAGAGCAAGGTATATGTAGAATTGCCCGACGGAACGCGGGAGGATATTACGGGAAAAGATACTTATACTCCCAAGGTAGCCGGTACGCATTATTGGGTGTTTACGGCTTCCGATATGCTGGATAACATATCGGAAAAGAAACTGAAATTCGAGGTCGTCGGGGCCCCCGTTCCCGAACAGGATGTCATCGCCTATTTTGAACAGGAATTCGGCGCCAATCAGATAGAGGCGTATAACGGAAATCTTTCCTTTGACGCAGACCACATTTGGCCGGACGGTTCCAAGGGAGGAACAGTATTTACGACAACGGTGAAGCAGGACGATTTACCCAGTCAAGTGGCGGGAGAGGATAACGGCTATGCGATAGATTATGTCGGTGCCTTTGAACTGCGTCAACCGTATATCAAGGAAGTGACGAAGAATTACGACACAATCGTTTTACCCATATATAATCCCAATGATTATTATATTTCTTTCCGCGCTTGGTGGTATTCAGTCGTCACCGTCGGACCGGGCGAAACAGTGTATTATGCGATTCCCAGTGCATTTTTTGAGGTCGGAGATATGGACGCGGGAAACTATACACCCATCTACGATGTGACGAATATGCTGTTCGCTTTCTGCGACCGTTGGTATAGCTTTGGAAGATACGAACAGGAAGACGGGAGCATAAACATTTACGATAATTCCTATCATCTCCCCGCCGGTGCGCAGCTCATAATCGGCAATTTGACTGCGATGAATTATGCGGGAAAAAATGTCGAGGGAGAAACATATTATGTGGCGGACTTCGACGGCGAGTATGCCAATTCCCACATAGAGGCTTATGATTATTATCAGACGACTTATCAAAGCGGAATGGAAATCGAGGACGAGAAGCTCGGGATTACGGGCGCGCTCGTATTGACGGCGGACGTCAATCCCCAGGAGGAATACCTTCAAGACTCCGGCTGTGCGATAACGATTGATTTTACCAAATATTCTTTGGAAGAATTGCAGTCGATGATGTCGCCCAACGATTATGTGTCTTTCTATGCCAAGACGACGTCGAGGAATACAGCCAATAAACCACTTTTGGGAATCGACTATCAATCGATTGCTTTGCCTCTTACGGACGAATGGCAGGAGGTGCGCATCTATAAGAGCCAGATTCATCATTTATTCCCCGATGTCGGAATGGGTGACGGAACAAAGAATATCACGATTAATTTATTCACTGCCAACGGCGGCTCGACCGATATAGAAGGGCTGGAAGTTGCGATTACCTCTTTGAAACTGCACATCAATCAGAGCGCAGAAGGAACATTTGAATATCGCGACGACGAGGGAAACGACTTTGTATTCTCCTCTCCCGGGGCGCAGATTGTACTCGACGAGGACAACGTCGCGGGCGATGATACCTCTTCCGTCAAGGTCACATTCTCCGAAGAAGCGCCGGGCGATAGGGGAGAGACAGTCTCCACGATTACGATTAAAGGGGATTTTATCCGCGAAGCCCGAGAGACCGCCGACGCATTGATTATTCCCGTCTATAACGGAAATCCCGATACCACGGGAGAAATGTTCGTAAGTGGCAACGGCGGCTGGGATTATTATTTATCTGTAAAGGGACAGTCATGGGGAGAATTTGTCGTCAATATTGACGATTGGGACCGCGTGACAAATTCTACCCAGCCGGACGAAATTACAATTTATTTAACCAATTATTATGTCTCGCCCGGAAAAATTTCCGCCAATGTAGGAAATTTGTACTCTGAGACCTATGTCGTAAATCCGGTGAAGGACGAACTCGTATACTTCGATATCAACGCGGGAGCTCGTCAGGCAGAGGGTATTCGTGCCGATTTGAGCTATGATACAAACGTCAAGTTTGAAAATCAAGCGGGGTCGACGAAAGTTGTCTCTCAAGTGGACGGCACGGGCGGAGAAGCGGATATGCGTTTCGGGGTGCGCTTTAAGAATCCCTATATCAAAGACATTGCCGAATACGATTATTTGGAAATTCCCATCTATAATGCCAATGACTACGATATTCAAATGAAATGTTGGTGGTCGAATCACGTCCTTTTGAAAAAGGGCGAATGGACAAAAGTAATCCTCTCTGCATCTGTTGTTTCGGGCGGTTATTTCAATGATTTGGACTATTCGAGCGCTGCTCCTTGGAATTCGGGAAAATTCTTTATCGCGTTCATCGACGGAGACGGCGGTGCCATTCAGACAGATTGTACCGTTTATCTCGGTGCCATGATGGGCAAAAAGCTCGCTTTGGAGAATAACCTTATCGACCTTACGAAGAGTGCCTCTATTCTCGAAGAGAGCGCATATAACCAGGGAAAACAAGGGCTTTATGTGTCGAACGGAACGGCGCAAGCGACGGAGGAGGGCTTGAAGGTAACGACGAGCAATGCAGCCTATGTGAAATTCAATCCCGCAGACGGCTTTACGCTTACGGCGACGCAGACGATCGTTCTTACCGTGAAGAATACTTCCTCTACGCGCATGGTCCTGTCCGTAGATGAATATTATCCTGCCGACTGCTACGTGGAGCCGGGAAAGACGGCGACCATACTCATTTACGGCGATGAACTTTGCAGCCGTTATGAAGGAAAGTTCGGAAGCGTGGAAGCGGACATGAAGGGCTTTACTATCAAATTGTTCAATGGGGAAGATTGGGCGGATACGCTCCCTGAGAGTTCCTCCTTTGTGGTGACGCAGTTCGGCGTTGTTGACGGACTCGGCGGAAGCTATTGCTATCGGAATTGATAGAACTTATAAATACGGAGCCGCAGTTTTCTGCGACTCCGTATTTTTATGGGAAAAGAGGGTTGTTTTTTTGCAAAAAAGATGATATAATGAAGCGGTATAGGAGAATAAACATGGCTTCGAGCAAGGAATACGTCGATTACATTTTAGAACAGCTTTCGGGATTAGAGGAGATTTCCTGTCGTTCTATGATGGGGGAATACATTGTATATTATCGAGAAAAAATCGCGGCCTATATCTGTGACGAACGCTTTTTAGTAAAGCCGACCGCCGCCGCGAAAGCGCTGCTTCCCTCCGCGCCGTCGGAACCTCCCTATGAGGGGGCAAAGGAGATGTTGTTGGTGGAGGACGTGGACGATAAGGAATTGCTTCAAAGGCTGTTCAAACGCATGTACGACGAGCTTCCTGCCCCGCGGCACAAAGGGAAAAAAGGAGAAAGACAATGACCATACATCACGACAAACTTGCCTATGGAAAGCTGGCGTCGACGAGAGAGGAGCTCTCGGAGGATAGGTTGCTCGAAATGCTTTCCGAACTCGAATCGGAGGCGGAAATCCGCGAATCGACGGGAGAAGAGGCGGCGTTAAGAGATATTCTCGCGCTTTCGGAGGCTTGGGAGCGGGAAAATAGCTGTTACGGATACCGAAAAAACGAAAAGGGCGATATCGAAGGCCGAAGAATTTTTACGGCCGAGCGCGAGGGAAAGACAGTCGGCTATTTGTTCGGCAGGAAGGAATACTTAAAAAATACCTCATCGGTGGCGCCGGACGGGACGGAATATTTTGAAATCGAAGAGATATACGTAGTTGCCGAGTATCGGAGCATGGGCATAGGACGGGCGCTGTACGAATTTTTGGAGGAACGTCTGAAAGAGGAAGGGACGGACTATATTTTTTTGAGTACGGCGACAAAGGATTGGCGGAAAATTTTTCATTTTTATATCGAGGAATTGGGCATGGAATTTTGGAGTGCGAGACTGTTCAAAAAATTACGGTAGAGCGCGGGCATAATTTGGGAGAAAGTGGCGGATACTGCGATATATGGAAAACGTAGTCAAGGTGCTGATATTTTCATTGTCGTCGTTCGCGTTTTTATTTATCGTGACGAAAATTCTCGGCAAAAAGCAAATTGCGGAGCTGAGTTTTATCGATTATGTCGTCGGGATTTCCATCGGGTCTATCGCGGCGGAGTGGAGCACGGAGACGGAGGAGCCGTTTTATCATTTTCTCATCGCCATTTCCATCTACTGCGCGCTGAGTCTTATTCTCGATATAATGGAGCGCAAGCGTCCGTTTCGGAAATTTTTGAAGGGAGAGGTTCTGACGATTATCGAGGAAGGGGAATTCAACTATGAAAATCTGAAAAAGTCCAAGTTAGACGTAGAGGATGTTTTAGGCATGGCGCGGGAGAAGAATTTTTTCGATGTGAACGACATTGCGTTCGCGCTGTTTGAGACGACGGGAAAATTGAGTATTCTCCCCAAAAGCAATAAGCGACCTACGGTGCTCAAAGATCTCGGAAAGGAAGAGGATAGCGCGTGTCCGCCCGATTATGTCATCGTCAACGGAAAACCGCAGTATCGGGTAATTCGGGATTTGGGACTTTCCATGGAGGAAGTGTTCGAACGGCTGCGAATTCGTTCCAAGCGGGAGCTGAACGATATTTTAGTCGCGTCTTACGACGGGGAAAAGGGAGAATATCAAGTCCATAGGAAATAGGGAGGGCGGCCGAAAAGCCGCCCTTCGTATTGTTGACAAGCACGAAAAAAAGTGTTATAATACGGGCAGAAGAAACGGAGTAAGGAGCAAACCGGTATGGAAAATCAAATTATATGCAATTGTAAGCAGGTTTCGGTGGCGGATATAGAGAAAGCGTTACATACGCATGCGCGTTTCGACGACGTGGATAAAGAATTTGAAGAGGTACAGCGTCTGACGAAATGTTCGACGGGTTGCGGCGGCTGCCACGACAAAATTTTAGACGTCATTTCTCAGTTGATGAGCGAATAAAAAACGACCGGGCTTAACTTAACATGATTCCGATAGGAATTTAGCGCGGCGAAAGAAGTATAACGATTATACTTTGCAAGATGTTATGCGTTTGGTTATTTTACTTTTTAAGCCGCTTGTAATACGATGGCGGCAGGATAAACGATAATTTATAATAGTAGATTTATTATGGAATACAGAGTAAAAGTTACGGTTTTAGATAAAAAATTATTTCCCGAACTGCAAGCACAGTATTGTGCCGTACCGAACAGCGGTAAATGTCCCTGTTTCAATGTGGGCGATGAATTTATGTTTTACCGGAACAATGAACGGGATGACTATTGGCATATGGGAGCGGGAACATTGATACGTAGCGGAAATCCCGATGAAGGCGTATTACTCTCTCCCGGCACAAAACATTGCGGAACAGACGGCGTTCCGTTCTGTTCGGAAGCGTGGGATGCAATCAGCAGATATATTTATTCTGCGCTTCAAGGGGGAGCAATCATGCACGGATGGACAAACGACGATAAAGTCATGATTGCTTGTTGTAATGACGGCACCAGACCGGTTATTTTCAAAATTGAAAGAATCGACGTTGATAGCCGATAATTTCAATTTATAGAGTAACTGAAAAGAGCGAAGATTTTTAGAAATCTTCGCTCTTTTAATCCCTATGAGAATTGAACTTTTCCCGTCGCTGTTTTTTATTTACGGTTAAAGCACTAAGGACGGCGCGGAATAGACGCGGGCCTTCAATTCGTTATCCAGCATGTAAAGTCCCTTCGCGTCGGAGCCGAATAACTGCATTTTTGTGATGAGGTCGGAGGCGTTCTTTTCCTCTTCCCCCTGTTCTTTTACAAACCAGTCGAGAAACTGCATCGCGCGGAAATCCTTGACGGCATAGGCGGCTGCATAGATTTCATTGACGAGAGCGGTGACATATTTTTCATGCGCCAAAGCGGCTTCCAGCACGTCTAAGTCCTTTTTCCCTTCCGTCTTGGGTGCGTCGATTGCTTCCAGCGTTACGGTTTCGCCGTTGTTGAGTAAATAACGATAGAACAGCATGGCGTGATCGCGTTCCTCCTGTGCCTGCACTTCGTACCAGTGCGCAAAACCCGACAGCCCTCTGCGCTCGAAATAATTCGCAAAATCGAGATAGAGATATGCGGAATAAAATTCCTTGTTGATTTGTGCGTTGAGCAATTCCGAAACTTTTTTATCCATATTTTTTTCTCCTTTCGCATTATATATAAACGACTTTTGTCCTCTTATAACGCTTTCGGAAAAAATTTTCTTGTTTTTGAAAGGATTTTTGTTTTTTGTACACTTTGCATAAATTTATATGCGGTTTTATGAATATGCCTTATTTTACAGGAGATATATAAAAAAATATTGTTTAGAAATGTAGAATAATTGATAGATAAAAAGAATAAAATTTCAAAAATGACATTCCAAGATATTTGACAAAGAGCAGTGAAATGTGATATAATCGAAGAGAAAAATAGGGGAAGGGTGCGCATGAGAGAACGGGCGCACCTTTTTCGACGAAAAAATTCCCCGAAAAAAATCGAAATAACCGGAGACGGAAAGGAGGAGCGCGAAAATGAAGATCGGCAACAATCTAACGGATAAAACCGGAAGGGGACTGAAATTTCTCTGTATCGGATTATTATTGTCTGTCACGCTCATTTGGGGATACGGAATCATCGCCACGGATGAGGCGTTGACGGGAAGCATGGGTGTTTTCACCATGTTGGCAGGGCGTTTTTTACTGGCGGCGGTCATTCTTTTCGTTTTGCGCCTTTGCCTTTTCCGCACGAAAGGATATACAAAAATCGCTAAAAGGGAATTATGGGCGGGAATTGCCGTCGGGACGGTCAATTTTTGCGGCTTTGTTTTTCAATCGGTCGGACTGCTGTATACCGATACGGCAAAGAGCGGTATGTTAACGGGGGCCTATGTCGTCTTTGTACCGGTCATCTACTGCGTTTTGCGCAAAAAATTCCAGTGGCGTCCGCTCTTTAATGCGTTGCTTTTTCTCGTGGGTATGTTTTTTTTATTTGACTTTCGGGGAACGACCTTGAATTTTAATCGCGGCGATGCGGTCACATTGCTTTGTGCCTGGTGTTTCGCGGTGCAGATTATTTTAGTGGACCGCTTTGCCGACGACATCAATGTATTTAACTTTAACGCCGTGCAGATGTTGACGATGGGGCTTTTGGGGTTGACGGGCGCGCTTTTGGTCGAACGACAGAATTTTGCCTTTATCAATTGGAGCGTATGTCTCCCCGCAGTCATCTATTTGGGAGCCCTCAGTTCTGCCTATGCGTATATTGTCCAGACGTTTGCTCAGAGCCGCGTTTCGCCCTCTCTTACGGCGATTTTGCTCAGTTTGGAATCATTGGCGGGAGTGCTGTTTTCTTTGACGGCAGGAAAGGTCGGCTGGACATGGACATTGGGCGTCGGCTGTGCAATTATGGCGGCGGCGTCTGTGGCCGCGGCGCTGGGGGATTCCCGAGCCGCGAAAACTTCGGACAAAGCGGTACGGACGCGGAACCCGGAAACCGGAAAAACGGTGCCGACAGAGAAATCGGCGGGAGAGTCCGAACCGAACGGCCCCGAACCATCGGCCGCCTTCGGGAGGTTGGAGCCGACGGCGGCATTCAAGGCGGAAAATAGAGCTTCGCTTGCGGCCGCGGAAGGATTTTTTGAGGAAATCTCCGAGGAATTTTTTGAAAGTTTTTCCGAAGAGGGGGAGGGAGCCGGCGCCTGTATGACGGCGTACGGCCCCATGCCTGCTCGGAACGATAAACGATAAGAGGTGAAAAGATGAGAACGGGAATTTCTACGGCGTCTCTGTTTTCGAGAAAAAATAACGAAGAGGCGCTTCCGCTTTTGGACGCCATGGGCGTAAGGACGGCGGAGGTGTTTCTCACTTCCTTTTCGGAATACGACGGGAAGTTCGGAGAACTTCTCGCTTCCCGAAAAGGGAAGGTGAACGTTCATTCCGTACACGTTCTGAATACGCAGTTCGAGCCGCAATTGTTTTCCGATCATTCCCGCGTGAAAGGAGACGCTTTTTCTTGGCTGGGGAAAGCGATGGAGACGGCGCGGGCGCTCGGCGCGGAATATTATACCTTTCACGGCATAGCGCGCATCAAGCGGGCGGCGCGTTCGGGCGCGAACGACAGGCCCGCGGCGTGGGGAAAATCGCTTGAAGAAATTTCCGCTTTCTGTAAAAATTACGGCGTTTGTCTCTGTCTCGAAAACGTGGAGTGGGCGATTTATAACCGTCCCGGAGTCTTTCGTTCCCTTTTGAAAACCTGTCGGGGACTGTGCGCCGTGTTGGACATTAAACAGGCGCGCATTTCCGCTTATCCTTATCCCATGTATATTCGGGAGACGGCAGGCCGTTTGAAACATGTGCATGTCTCCGACATAGATGAAAACGGAAAAATCTGTCTGCCGGGAAAGGGCCGATTCGATTTTCCCGAACTCCTCAAACGTTTGGACGGAGCAGGCTTTTCGGGCCCCTTGCTCATAGAAGTCTATAAGGACGATTATTGCAAGGAAGGGGAACTTAAAGCCTCCTTGGATTATCTCGACGAACTTCTCTATAAATATTCTTTCGCCGATAGGGAATAATTCCCATCGGCGAAAATTTTTTCCGCTATTTTTCCGTATACTATTGACAAACCGCTATAATCGGCGTATAATAAAATCAAGATTAAATCTTAATAAAGGAAGACGGAGTTATGGAAAACAAGATTGAAAAGGAAGCGATGTTCAAAATTACTTACGGTTTGTTTGTTCTGAGCGCGAAGGACGGGGAGAAGGATAACGGTTGTATCGTGAATACGGTCTCCATGATTACGGAGACGCCCAAGCGGATTACGGTATACGTCAATAAACTCAATTATACGGAGCAGATGATCCGAAAGACGGGGGTGTTCAACGTATCCGTACTTACGGAAAGCGCGCCGTTCGAAGTATTCAAGCAATTCGGTTTTTGCAGCGGGCGTGACACGGACAAATTTGCGGGCAAGGAATATCCGAGGAGCGCGAACGGACTTTACTATGTTCCCGAACATACCAACGCGCTGATTTCCGCGAAAGTGGTGGACGCGCTGGATTACGGAACGCATACACTGTTCGTGGCGGAGGTTACGGAAGCGAAAGTGCTTTCCGCAGAGCCGTCGGTAACATATGATTATTATTTTGCGCACATCAAACCCAAGCCCGAGGCGAAGAAAGCGGAAGGGGAGAAAAAGGTAAAGCGCTGGATATGTAAAATCTGCGGTTTTGTCTATGAAGGGGAATACCTTCCCGAGGATTATATTTGTCCTCTCTGTAAGCACGGCGCGGAGGATTTCGAGCCGCTCGATTGAGCGAAAATTCCTCTTTTATTGAGGCGCGGCTTTCCGTTTTTTCGGAAAAAAATCCGAGCGAAAAAATCGGGGAAAAAGGTTGGAAAAAACGGGGTAAAAGACTTGACAGAACTTTGTCCGGCTGATATAATAACAGAGTAGCTTAAAAAACGAAGAAGCCTACCAAAAAAGTGCCTGAGGCGAAGGAGGGTTGAGAGGAATGTCTACGGTTAAAGTCGGAGAAAACGAGAACGTGGAAAGCGCATTGCGCCGTTTCAAAAGAAAGTGCTCCCGCGACGGCATCATCGGCGATCTGAGAAAGAAGGAATTTTATGAAAAGCCTTCCGTGAGAAGAAAGAAGAAGTCCGAAGCCGCCAGAAAGAGAAACAAGAACTAACGAAAGAAGAAAGCTCACGCGAGAGAGTGTGAGCTTTTTTGTTTGCAAAAAATGCCGAAGCGTGTCGAAAACAGGCGAAAAAAGGATAAAAAGACAGAAAAAATACGTTGGAGAGGTGAAATACAAAACAATGGCACAGCAGCGCACTTTAAGAGGCCTTGCACGTCAGGCCAAGAGCCGCATGAAGAGCGGTTTCTGGAACGAGTGCATGGAAGATCTGAACGCACAAATGGAAAAAGCGAAAGAGCAGGGTTTGAACGAAAGCAAAGCGGGAAGATATTTCAAGAGCCGCGTCTCCGCTTCCTTGTCGGGGGAGAAGGAGGACGCATTTTATCTTAAAGTCAAGGCGCTTTTGACGACGGAAGGGGAAGTGAGCGACGCCATCGGCAGATTGACCGACCGCGAGTATTACGAAACGCTGTCGTATGAGGAGAAACAGCGCTACACGCTTTCTTTAAGCGAAAAATATCTGCGTGCCTTGGAGCGTTTCCGCAGGGAAAGCGAGTTCGAGCTTCCCGCAAAGAAAGCGTAAAAGAGGGGCGGGAAAATACCTCAAAACCCCGAATCCGCTTGCCAAAAGGCAGGCGGTATGTTATAATAATTTTATGAATCAGACGACGGAAATACGCGATATACTCGACAATTTGAACGAAGAACAGATAAAGCCGGTGCTGGCGACGGAGGGACCCGTTCTGGTGCTGGCGGGCGCGGGAAGCGGCAAGACGCGGGTGCTGACTTCCCGCATCGCCTATCTGATAGCGGAAAAGGGAGTCCCGCCCGAAGCGATTCTCGCGATCACGTTCACGAACAAGGCGGCGAACGAGATGAAGGAACGCATCGCGCGCATCGTGGACGCGCAGGGAATGTGGGTCTGTACGATTCACAGCATGTGCGTGCGGATTCTGCGCATGTACGCTTCCGAGGCGGGGCTGACGCCGAATTTTTCGATATACAGCGAGACGGAGCGCGCGAATATCATCAAAAAATCCTTTCAGGAATGCGATTTCGACGACGAAAAATTCTTGAAAAACGTCAAATTTCATATCGCCAACGCGAAAATGCTGGGACTTTCTCCCGAGGAATACGCGGAGGAGAACGCGAAGGAGCGGGATATAGACGAGGTGACGAAGGTGTATGCCCGCTATCAGGCGCACTTGAAGGAGAACAACTCCCTCGATTTCGACGACCTTCTCAACGAAACGAGAAAGCTCTTAAAGCGGAACGAGGAAGCGCGGGAGTATCTCGGCGGAAGGTTCCGCTACATACTCGTGGACGAGTTTCAGGATACCAACGAAGTGCAGTTTGAAATCGTGAAGCTCCTTTCTTCCGTACACGGAAATCTTTTCGCCGTGGGGGACGACGACCAGTCCATTTACGGCTGGCGGGGCGCGAAGATCGAAAACATTCTCCATTTCGAGAAATCCTATCCCAAGGCGAGGACGTTCAAGCTGGAAAGAAATTACCGCTCGACGAAAAGTATCTTGAAGCTCGCTAATACGGTCATTCACAATAACGGCAACCGCAAGGACAAGACGCTTTGGACGGAGAACGCCGAAGGCGAAAAGCCGCAGGTGTTCGAGGCGGAGGAGGAGAGCGGCGAAGCCCGCTACATAGCCCATACCATCGCGGGGCTTTTGAACAGGGGATATAAACTGTCCGATTTCGCCATTCTGATGCGGCTCAACGCTCTGACGCGGTCGTTCGAACAGGAATTTACCTCCGACGGAATTTCCTATAAGGTGTTCGGCGGCTTCAAGTTCTACGAGCGCAAGGAAATCAAGGACCTTTTGGCGTATTTGCGGCTGGTCAATAATCCGTTCGACAGCGAAGCGGCGGTGCGGATTATCAATTTCCCCAAGCGCGGAATCGGCGCAAAGACGGTGGAGGCTTTGGAAAATTATGCCTATGAAACGGAGCTTTCCGTATACGACGCGCTGTTGGACGCGGATTCCATGGGCTTTTCCGCGGGCACGAAGCAAAAATTGACGGCGTTTGCGGAGCAGGTAAAGGGCTGGATCGTGGACAGTCAGGACGTTCCCGTAAACGAGCTGGTGCGTCGGATCGTGGACGATACGGGTATGCGCGCGGCGTATGCAGACGACAGCGACGAAAGCATCAACAAGCGGGCGAATATCGACGAATTTATCAATTCGGTGGACGAATACTGCCGCCTGAATCCGGGCACGACGCTGACCGATTACCTCAATCAGGTCACGCTGAGTTCGGATACGGACGACATGGACGACAGCAACTATGTGACGCTGGCGACGATTCATTCGGTGAAGGGGCTGGAATTCCGCTGCGTGTTCGTGTGCGGCATGGAGGACGGCGTAATGCCGACCTCCCGCGCGGACAACGACGAGGACGAGCTGGAAGAGGAACGCCGCCTGATGTACGTCGCCATCACCCGCGCCCGCGAGCGGCTGTATCTCACCCGCTCCAAGAGCCGTTATCTCTACGGCAAGCGGGAGCCGACCATGCGTTCCCGCTTTTTGAAGGAGCTCTCCTCGGAGCTGGAACTTCCGAGAGAGTCCCGCCCCCGCCCTCTGTACGGCGGTTCGGACGACGGTTATTTCGCGGACGACGATCCCGAGGCTTACGGAAATTCCGCCTACGGCGCGGGGAGGTATTCCGGGCAGGGACGCGGCTACAATTCTTCTTACGGTTCGTCGTATGGCTCTTACGGCGACAGGCAGAACTCCGCGCCGAAAAGGAGCGCTTGGAACGGCGGTTCGTCTTACGGGAATCAGACATATAGAAGCGGTTCGTCTTCCTACGGCGGAGGTTCTTACGGCAATTCGTCTTACGGGAGCGCGTACGGTTCCTCCTATGCGAAGAAATCGACGGGGGCGTTCACCTACGGCGGCGTGGGCAGTTCCGCGGGTAAACCCAAGGAGGGCGGAAAGGATCTTTCCGCGTTCCGCGTGGGGATAAAGGTGTCCCACCCCAAATTCGGGGACGGGACGATCGTGGGCGTGCGCGGCGCGGGCTCTAACATGATTTTGGACATTGCATTTTTCAGTGTAGGCATCAAACAGCTTTCCGCGGCGCTCGCGCCCCTGACGGTAAAGAACGGATAAGGAAAAAATCATTATATGGACAGACAGAGAGAACTCACCGACATTCTGAATAAATGGGCGTACGAATATTACGTTTTGGATAATCCCAGCGTTTCGGACAAGGAGTACGACGCCCTGTACGACGAACTGAAAAAGCTGGAAGAGACGAGCGGGGAAGTCTATCCCGACAGTCCTACGCGGCGGGTGGGGGGCGAGCCGATAAAGGAATTTGTCCGCCACGAGCACATCGCCCGCCTTTACAGTCTGGACAAATCGGTGACGGACGAGGAGCTTTCGGCGTTTCTCACCCGCGTTTCCAAGGTCGCGGGCGGGGAGACGGAATACACGGTGGAATATAAATTCGACGGTCTCACGGTCTGTCTCACCTATGAAAACGGCGAATTTCTCCGCGCGACGACGCGGGGGAACGGCGTGGCGGGAGAGGACGTGACGGCGCAGGTGCTGACGATAAAATCCTATCCCATGCGCATCTCCTATAAAGGGACGCTGGAAGTCCGCGGAGAGGCGGTCATTCGTCTGTCCGTTCTCAAAAAGTATAACGAACGAGCATCGGAGCCGCTGAAAAACGCGCGGAATGCGGCGGCGGGCGCGATACGCAATCTCGACCCGAAAATCACGGCGGAACGTAAGCCCGACATCTATTTTTACGACATCAACTACATGTCGGACGGCGAAGAGCTTTCCCAGACGCAGGCGCACGATTTTCTCGTGAAAGAGGGGTTCAAGGTGTTTCCCTATTTCCGCGTTTGCAGGACGGAAGACGACGTACGCGCGGCGGTGGACGAAATAGAGGTGGAGCGCAAGACGATAGACGTTCTGACGGACGGCGCGGTGATCAAGGTCAACTCTCCCGCGGTGCGGGAAGCGATGGGGTATACGGATAAATTCCCCCGCTGGGCGATGGCGTTCAAGTTTGAGGCGGAGGAAGTGACGACGAAGGTCGAGGACGTCGTCTGGCAGGTGGGAAGGACGGGAAAACTTACCCCTCTCGCCCTGCTCGAACCCGTAGAGCTCGGCGGCGCGACGATCCGCAAAGCGACCCTGAACAACTACGGGGACATTCTGCGCAAAAACGTGAAAATCGGTTCCCGCGTGCTCATTCGCCGTTCCAACGAGGTCATACCCGAAATTCTCGGCGCGACGGAGCACTCCGCAGACAGTCGGGAAATCGAAAAGCCGACGGTCTGCCCCGCGTGCGGCACGCCGCTCACGGAAACGGGCGCGCATATCTTCTGCCCCAACCGTTCCTGCCGTCCGAGGATAGCGGCGAAGCTCGACCATTTCGCGGGCAAGAACGCCATGGACATCGACGGCTTTTCGGAAAGCACCGCCTATCTTCTCATCGATAAGAAGGGGGTAAGGAATTTTTCCGACCTCTACCGCCTGACGTCCTCGGATTTGAAGGATTTGGAGGGTTTCGGGAAGAAGAAAATCTCCAACCTTCTGGGCGCGATAGAAAAGAGCAAAACGCCCGCGTTCGACGCCTTTATTTACGCCGTCGGAATCGACGGCGTGGGAAGGGTGGCCGCAAAGGACCTTTCCAAGCGCTTCAAGACAACGGAAAATCTGAAAAACGCGACGGAGGAGGAACTGCTTTCTCTCGAAAATATCGGGGAGGTTACGGCGAAGAGCATTCTCGGCTATTTTTCCGACGAGGAGAATCTCAAAGAGCTGGACGCGCTCGCCGCGGCGGGCGTGAAGCCCAAAGAGGCGGAATCGGCGACGACGGGCGGTCCGTTCTTCGGCGAATCTGTCGTCCTCACGGGGACGCTGTCGAATTATAAACGCAGCGAAGCGCAGAAGCTCATCGAATCGCTCGGCGGTACCTGCCAGAGCGCCGTGACTTCCAAGACGACGCTGGTCGTGGCGGGCGCGGATGCGGGGAGCAAGCTGGAAAAGGCGCAAAAACTCGGGATACGGGTGATAGACGAAGCGGAGTTTGCGTCGCTTTTGGGAAAAGGCGAAAAAAGTTGAGACAAAAAATTGCAAATTCCGCCGTTGCCGCTTGAAATTTCGGAAAAAATCTGCTATAATAGGAAGAACTTCAAAAGACGGGGAAAACGGCTATGCTGAGCATGACGGGTTACGGAAAAGGCGAATACAAAGAGGGCGGCATCGAACTGACCTGCGAAATCAAGACGGTGAATAACCGCTATCTCGACGTATCGGTGAAGGCGCCCAGGATTTTTACCGCGTATGAGGACGTCATCCGCACGCTCGTCAGGGAGAAGCTCACCCGCGGTCACGCGGACGTGTTCGTGTCGTGTAAGGACAAACGGGAACGCCCCGCGGCGCTCGTGCCCGACATGCAGCTCGCCGCGTCGTACGTGGCGGCGGCGACGGCGCTGAAAGCGGCTTTTCCCGCTTTGGCGGACGACGTGACTTTGACCTCCGTGCTCCGCTTTCCCGACGTATTGAAGCAGGACGAACAGGCCGCCGCGGACGAGGAGCTCCTCTCCGCATTGAAAAAGGCGCTTTCAGAGGCGCTCGACAATCTCAACCGCATGCGGAGGACGGAGGGCGAGAAGCTCAAAGCGGATATGCTTTCGAGAATGGACTCGATAGAGGCGCGCGCGAAAGAAATCGCGGCCCGCGCGCCGAAGGTGGCGGAGGAGTACCGCAAAAAGCTCGAAGAACGGGTTCGGGAATACCTTAAAGACGCGAACGCGGACGAGGGCAGGCTGCTCACGGAGGTCGCCGTCTTTGCGGATAAGAGCAACATTGACGAAGAACTGACGAGACTGTTTTCGCACATTTCCCAGTTTCGCTCGATTTGCGAGGAAGGAATCGTGGGGCGGAAGCTGGACTTTTTGGTTCAGGAGTTCAATCGGGAAGCGAACACGACCTGTTCCAAAAGCAACGATATCGAAATCACGCGGACGGGGCTGGCGTTGAAGAACGAGATAGAGAAGGTGCGGGAGCAGGTGCAGAACCTGGAATAAAGGCGCAATCCGCATTTGCAGGAAGGAATCACGTATGAAAAATATTCTGATGGCAATTTCCGGGCCTTCGGGAGTGGGCAAAGGCACGCTGGTGAAGGCGCTTTTGGCCCGCAGGAAGGACCTGATTGAATCGGTGTCTTGCACGACGCGGGCGCCGCGGAAAGGCGAACGGGACGGACGGGAATATTTCTTTTTGAAGAGAGAGGAATTTTTGAGCCGTATAGAAAAGGGCGATTTTCTCGAATACGACGAGCATTTCGGAAATTTCTACGGCACGCCGAAATCGTTCGTGAAGGAGGCTCTGAAAGAGAAATCCGTCATTCTGGAAATCGACGTGGTGGGCGCTCTGAACGCGAAAAAGGCGTTTCCCGAATGTGTTCTCGTCATGATCGTCCCGCCGTCGGAGGAAGAGCTGAAAAGGCGCTTAAAGGGGCGGAATTCGGAGACGGACGAGGAGATCGAACGTCGGCTTTCGCGAATGGAATACGAATTTTCCAAAAAGGACGAATACGATTACATCGTAGTCAACGACGCGCTGGACGGCGCGGAAAGCAAGCTGGAAGAAATCATCGATAAAGAAAAGAACCGATAAGGCTTAAAGGAGTGTGAAATTATGATAAACGAACCTGCTGTGGATGTATTGATCCGCGATTTGGGAACGGAGGAAGAACCCGTGAGCCGCTATGCGCTGTGCGTGGTGGCGTCCAAGCGCGCCCGCCAGATCATCGAGGCGGAAAAGAGCCGCGGTATCCGCGATTTTACGGGCATGGACAAAGAGCTTTTGACCGCCTGCAAGGATATTGCGGAAGGCAAAGTCGTCATCGCCAAGGATTGACGGACGAAAAAGGAACAACGGACAAAGGCGTGGCCTTAAAAATGTATATTTTCGCGTTGCCTCGATTCGATCGGGGCAATCCGTGTTTTTGGACATCGGAGAAAAAAGGGGCTTTGCGTGGCGTTTCAGATCATTTTTACGGCGAAAAATCGGGATAATTTATGATAGCGGAAGTCATCGTGGATATCGCTTCGGGCGAGACGGACAGGATATACGATTATCTGTGCGGGGACGAAACGCAGGCGGGCAGCCGTGTTCGGGTGCCCTTCGGCGGAAAGGTCGTCCCCGGTTTCGTCATGCGCTTGAAGGAGACTTCCGACTGCCCGACGGAAAAGCTCAAACGCGCCTTTCCCTGTCCCGACGAACGCCCCGCCCTCAACACGGAATGTCTGGCTTTGGCGGGCAAGCTGGCGGCGCGGTACCGCGTGCCCATGGCGCTCTGTTTAAGGCTGTTTCTGCCCTCGGAAATGCGCGCGGGGAAGGTGAGGGAGCTCAAAAAGAATTACGCCTCTCTCCTCGTCCCGCTCTCGGAAATGAAACTTTCGAGGACGGCGAAAAACCAGCTCGGTGCGGCGGAATACCTCGCAAAGAACGGAAAGACGGAATGCGGATTTTTGAACGGCCTGTTTCCGGGCGGCGTGTCGGCGCTCGAAAAGAAAGGCTACGTATCCGTCGCCAAGGAGCAGATTCTCCGCGACCCGTATAAGGGCATGGAGAGCGCTTCGGCCGAGCACGTCCTCACCGCGGACCAAAGGGCGGCGGTGGAGAAGATAAAGTCGGACGGAAGGACGGTCCAGCTCTTGCACGGCGTGACGGGGAGCGGCAAGACGGAAATTTACCTCACGCTGATCGCGGAGTGCCTGAAAGAGGGCAAAAGCTCGATATTTCTGGTTCCCGAAATTTCTCTGACGCCGCAGATGCTGTCCCAGCTCCGCGCGCGGTTCGGTCGGAACGCGGCGATCATGCACAGCGGCCTGTCGGCGGGGGAGAAGTTCGACGAATGGTGGAGAATGCGTTCGGGGGAGGCGAAAATCGCCATCGGCGCGCGGAGCGCCGTATTTTCGCCGCTGGAAAACCTCGGCGTCATCATCGTGGACGAGGAGCACGATTCCAGCTATTCGAGCGAGACGGCGCCGAGATATAACACGTTCGACGTGGCGTATCTTCGGGCGAAGCATAACGGCTGTAAGCTGGTTCTCGGCAGCGCGACGCCCGCGGTGGATACCTATAAAAGGGCGGTGGACGGAGAATTCAATCTCATACGGCTGGATAAGAGAATCAATCAAAAGCCGCTTCCGGAAATCACGATTGCGGATATGCGCAGGGAGGTAAGGCGGGGGAACAATTCCGCGTTTTCCTCCGTACTCAAAGACGAGCTCGGCAAATGCCTTTCGGAGGGGAATCAGGCGATTTTGTTCCTCAACCGCCGCGGGTATTCCCAGACGGTCATCTGTAAGGAATGCGGCTATGTGGCGAAGTGCGAGGCGTGCGACGTGTCGCTCACCTATCATAAGGACGAGGACTGCCTGAAATGCCATTACTGCGGCGCGAAGTACCGCGTTCCGACGGTATGTCCCGACTGCGGCGGGCATAAACTGTCCTATGCGGGGACGGGCACGCAAAGAATCGTGGCGGATTTGCAGAAGCTGTACCCTTCCGCAAAAATTCTCCGCATGGACAACGACACGACGAGCGGCAAAGAGGGGCATTATAAGATATTGAAGGCGTTCGGGGAGAAGCGCGCGGATATCCTCGTCGGGACGCAGATGATCGCCAAGGGGCACGATTTCCCGTCGGTGACGCTCGTGGGGATTCTCGACGCGGACATGAGCCTGCATTTTTCCGATTACCGCAGCGGGGAGCGCACGTTCCAGCTCATCACGCAGGTTGCGGGGCGGAGCGGCCGCGCGGAGGAAAAGGGCAGGGTGGTATTGCAGACGTTCAGTCCCGAAAACGACGTTTTGCGCTATGCGGTGGCTTACGATTACGAAGGGTTTTACCGCAACGAAATTTCCCTTCGCGCGGCGACGATGTTCCCGCCCTTTTCCAAAATCGTGCGGGTGCTGGTCACGGGCGAGGACAATAAAAAGACGGTGGAAGCGCTCAGAAACGTATATTTTTCGCTGGAAAGACTGTATACGGAAAACGCGGAAAAATTTTTGTTTTTCAACAAAATGCACGCTCCCATTAAACGCATTCAGAATAAATTCCGCTATCAGGTGCTGATGCGGCTGGCGGATACGTCCGTTCTTCCCGCCGTATACGACGCCTGCGCGGCGGCAAGAACCCGCGACGTGCTCGTATCGGTGGAGGAAAACCCGACCAATCTTTCTTAAAAATAAAGGAGTATCGAAATGGCAATCAGAAACGTAGTACAGGTAGGCGACGAAACGCTCCGCAAAAAATGCTTTGCGGTGGAAAAATTCGACGAGGGGCTGTGGCAGCTTCTGGACGACATGAAGGACACCGTCCGCATGGAGGAAGGCGCGGGATTGGCGGCGCCGCAGGTCGGCGTTCTCCGCCGCGTCGTCGTCGTGGACGTCGAAGAGGGATTTTTCGAGTTTATCAATCCGAAAATCACCGCACAGAAGGGCGAGCAGTGCGGCTGGGAGGGTTGCCTTTCGGTGCGCGGCAAGCGCGGCGTGGTTTCCCGTCCCATGAAGGTAAAGCTCTCCTATCTCGACCGCTACGGCAAGGAGCAGACGCTTTCCGCGAAGGGCTTTTTCGCGCGCGCCATCTGTCACGAGCTCGACCATCTCGACGGGATTTTATATATCGACAAAGCGCAGCACATCGAAGCCGCGGACTGAGGAGGGAAAAACCTCATGAAAATCGTATTTGCGGGCACGCCGTCGTTTGCGGTGAAGCCCCTCGAAAGGATACTCGAAGGCGGCTGGGAGGTCGTCGGAGTCGTCGTTCAGCCGGATAAGCCGCAGGGCAGGAAGGGAATCCTCACGCCCTGCCCCGTGAAGGTCTTTGCGTCCGAACGCGGAATCCCCGTATTTCAGCCCGCAAAGCTCCGCGAGGAAATCCCCGCGCTTAAAGCGCTCGGCGGCGACATCATGGTCACCTGCGCTTACGGTCAGATTCTGAGCCTCGAAGCGCTCGACAGCTTTCCCCTCGGCGTGTGGAACATTCACGCCAGCCTTCTCCCCGCCTATCGCGGCGCGTCGCCCATTCAGAGCTGCGTGCTCGCGGGCGAGAGGGAAACGGGCGTGACCGTCATGAAGACGGCGCTCGGAATGGATACGGGGGACATGCTTCTTTCCTTAAAGACGGAAATCGGCGCGGAGGAGACCTTCGGCGAGCTTTCCGAAAGGCTCTCCCTTCTGGGCGCGGAGGCGATCGTAAAGGCTCTGCCGCTCATCGAAAGCGGGAACTATACGCTGGTAAAGCAGGACGAAGAAAAGGCGTTTGCCGTGAAAAAAATCGATAAGGAGCAGGCGAGGATCGACTTTTCCCTGCCCGCGAAAAAGATCGTCGATCTGGTGCGCGGCATGAACCCCGAGCCCAAAGCCTTCGCGGAAATCGAGGGCGGAAAGCTCAACGTCTACCGCGCCGAAATCGCGGCGCGTCCCGCGGACACGGAGGGCGCGAAAGTCGGCGAAATTTTGTCCGACAGCCCGAAACAGGGTTTCTTGGTGGCCTGCGGAGACGGGGCGGTAAAGCTGACGGAAGTGCAGGCGGCGGGCGGGAAACGCATGAAGGGGAGCGACTTTTTAAGCGGCCGCAAGGTGAAAAAAGGACAGGTGTTTTCATGCTGAGCAATCCCGTTTACGACCCGTACCAGATTCTGACGAAAATCTATTCGGAGGGAGCGCACTTAAAGCAGGCAATCGCGGATACGTACATCGAGGAAATCAACCGCGCGCGGACGGTAAAAATCGTATACGGCGTTCTGGAAAACGATCTCTATTTCGATTTCTGTATCCGCCGTTATGCGCCGAAGGCGCCCAAGCTCGCCGTGCGCACGCTCCTCAAAATTTCCCTGTATATGCTGCTTTTTATGGATAAGCCGCGGTATATGGTCACCGATTCCGCGGTAGAACTCTGTAAAAAGCTGGGTAAGAGCGGCGTTTCGGGATTTGTCAACGCATTTTTGCGCCGTTTTTCTCGCGAGGAAGCGGACTCGTCTCTTCCGAAGGGCGACGAAGGCGCGGCGATTCGCCTGTCGTGGCCGCTTTGGGCGTATGAAAAGCTCCAAAAGGAATACGGCGCCCGTGCGGAGTCGATTGCCGCCGCTAAGAGCGCGGGCGTCAGCGTGCGCTTCGAGAAAAACGAGGAAAAGTATCTTTCCAAAAAGCATATAGATGCTCCCTTCCCGCATATGTACCTGTTTGAACATTTCTCCCGCGACGAGGGCTACGACGCGGGGGACTACACGTTTCAGTCGGTGGGGAGCGCGGCGATCTGCGACGTCATAGAGCCGTGCGGCGAACTTCTCGACGCGTGCGCGGCGCCGGGCGGGAAATCGGTGCTGCTGTCGAAAAAGTGCGGCCGCGTGACCGCGTTCGAACTCCACGCGCACCGCGCGGAACTCATTCGCCTGTATAGGGAGCGCATGGGCGCGAAAAACGTATTCGAGCGGCAGCATGACAGCTCGGTGTTCTGTCCCGAATATGAGGAGAAATTCGACGGCGTTTTGTGCGACGTTCCCTGTTCGGGCTTCGGCACGGTCAGCGAAAATCCCGATATCAAGCTGTTCCGTAAGGAAACGGATATGGTTTCCCTGAAAGAGACGCAGGGCAAAATATTGTCCGCGTGTTCGCGCTATGTCAAGGCGGGCGGGACGCTGTATTATTCCACCTGCTCGGTGTTCGGGGAGGAAAACGACGAAATCGTGCGGGAATTTCTCAATGCGAACCCGAATTTTGAACGGGCGGAGGCGGACAGCCCCCTGCCGCACGAAAGAAAGGAATTCGGGTTGCAGTTCCTGCCGGATCAAGCGTTCGGCGCGGGCTTTTACGTAGCGAAACTCAGAAGGAAGAACGCATGAAAAAGATTTTACAGGATTTGTCCTTTGCGGAGACGGAGGAGAAGGTACTCTCCCTCGGGGAAAAGAAATTCCGCGCGAAACAGCTCTTCGAAGGGCTCATGCAGGGCAGGCGGATTTCCGATATCACGTCGCTTTCGGGCGCGTTCAAGGCGCGGCTTTCGGAGGAATACGAGGACGAACCCGTCAGAATAAAGGAGACCTTTTATTCCTCGGACGGAACGGAAAAATATCTCTTTTCTCTGTCGGACGGAAATCTCGTCGAGGGCGTGCTCATGAAATATAAATACGGCTATACGCAGTGTATCTCCACGCAGGTGGGCTGCCGTATGGGCTGTAAATTCTGCGCTTCCACGCTCGGCGGACTCGTCCGTAACCTTTCCGCGGGGGAAATTCTCTCTCAGATTCTCGTCGTCAACGCCCTGCATAGAGGGGAGGAAAAGGGCGGCCGCGCAGTGACGAACGTCGTCCTTATGGGCAGCGGCGAACCGCTGGACAATTACACCGAGACGGTGAAATTTCTGAAAAACGTCACGGCGGAGGGCGGAATCTGTATCAGCGCGCGGAACATTTCCCTTTCGACGTGCGGGCTGGTGCCGAAGATGTACGCGCTCGCAAACGAAGGAATTCCCATTAACCTGACGGTTTCCCTTCACGCGACGAACGACGCGGACCGACAAAGGGTAATGCCCGTCGCCAAGGCGTACTCTATCGCGGAAATTTTGAAGGCGTGCGCCTATTACTTTGAAAAGACGGGCAGGAGATACTATTTTGAATATACGCTCATCGAAGGCGAGAACTGCGACGAAGCGCACGCCCGCGCGCTCGTATCGCTCCTGAAAGGCAGACCCTGCCACGTCAATCTCATTCGCCTCAACGAGGTGAAGGAGCGCAGCTTGAAGGCGACGGGCGATAAAGAGGTGTATCGGTTTTTGGGATTTTTGGAAAAAGGGGGATTGAGCGCCACCCTCCGCCGTCAGATCGGCTCGGACGTCGGCGGCGCGTGCGGACAGCTCCGCGCGGGGTATCTCGAAAAGAACAGCGACAAGGAGAGTTTATGAAAGAGATAAAAATAGCTCCGTCCATTCTGTCGGCGGATTTTTCAAAGATGGGCGAAGAGGTGAAATCTCTCGAAGAGAGCGGCGCCGACCTCGTACACTGCGACGTCATGGACGGCGTATTCGTGAATAATATCACTTTCGGGATCAAGATGGTGGAGGATTTGAGGAAAATCACCTCCCTCCCGCTCGATTGCCACCTGATGATCGTGGAGCCGCAAAAGTATGTCGAACGCTTCGTCAAAGCGGGAGCGGACATCGTCACCGTCCACGCCGAGGCCTGTAAAGAGCGCTTAAAAGACACGCTCATGCTCATAAAGAATGCGGGTGCGAAGTGCGGGGCGGTCATCAATCCCGATACGCCCGTTTCGGCGATTTCGGAGGTTTTGCCCCTTTCGGACATGGTGCTCGTCATGAGCGTGTTCCCCGGCTTCGGGGGGCAGAAATTCATACCGGAGGTGCTCGAAAAGGTACGGGAACTCCGTTCCTTGGCGGAGGAGAACGGGTGGAATTTCGACATAGAAATCGACGGCGGAATTTCTCCCTCGAACGCGGCGGAAGTCAAGTCCGCAGGCGCGAACGTGCTGGTGGCGGGGAGCGCCGTATTTAAGGCGCCCGACAGACGGCAGGCGATAGAGGCGCTCAGAAAGAACTGAAATGAAAGGAATCATTCTGTTGAACGGGGAACCCTACCGCGGGGAGATAGACGCCCGCGACGCACTGGTATATTGCGCGGACGGCGCGTACGATTGGGCGAAAGGAAAGGTGAAAATCGACGAAAACCTCGGCGATTTCGATTCCGCGCGGGAAATGCCCGTCCCGCCCCCGAAAGAAATTTTTCCCGAACAAAAGAACGAAACGGACGGGGAAATCGCGCTCGAAAGAATGCTTTCCGTTGCAAAGGAGAAAGCGATTTCGGAAATCGAAATTTACGGCGGCGGAGGGGGACGGGAGGACCACTTTCTCGGCAATCTCCACCTCCTTTACAGGGCGTGCATGGAAGGCATGCCCTGTTCGCTCGTCACGAATACTTCCGTTCTCTCCGCACATAGGGGCAAATTCACCTTAAAGGGAATAAAGGGAAAGACGGTTTCCCTGTTGCCTTTCGGCGGCGACGCGCATATAATAAATAATAAAGGGCTGTTCTATCCCACGGACGATCTGACGCTTTTTTACGGCTGCTGCCGCGGTATCTCCAACGTGGGAACGGACGAAAACGCCGAAATAAACTGCGACAGGGGCGTGCTCCTCGCCGCGGTCAATAAGGAGAAAGATGTCAAAAATCATTTGTTTGAAACCTCCGAAGGCAATCCGACTCATTCTGCGCCTCTTTAAGCGCAAATCGCGGGCGTAAACTTTGTTTCGCCCGCCCGTTTCTTCCCATAGAATCCCTTACGGCGATTTGCACGCGGATACCCTTACGGTTTCCGATATTCCGCCCGCGGACCTGTTCGCGCGTTCTGCCGCTCTGCACGAAAATGCTTTCACGACTTCCGTTTCTCCGTTCGCAGACGCGCTCACACGTTCAGCCGCCCCGCACGCAAGTGCTTTCACGACTTCCGTTTCTCCGCTCGCAGACGCGTCCACACGTTCTGTCGGCTCACACGCAAGTGCTTTCACGGCTTCCGCGGTTCTACCTGCGGACGCGCCCGCCCGTTCTGTCGATTTGCATGAAAATGGGCTCGTATGTTCCGATGCCCCATATGCGGGCGCGGACACGTTTTCCGCCCGCGGCGCCGACGGCTCTTCCGCCCCGACCGCTTTGCGGGGAGCGGAATTTCTACATAGGAAAAACGCGCAGATCTCCCTTGAAAAACTCGTCGGGGGAGGTTGTTTTTTACAGTGCTTCGCATTGTTTACGCCGCCCGACGCCAAGGAACCGTGGAAACGGGCGCAAAGATTTATCGCCGCGTTTTGTGCCGCGAAAGGGGAGTTGGAGCGGGCGGGCATACGCGGGATTTTGACGATTGAAAACGGCGGAATTTTGGAGGAAAACCTCTCTCGACTGGAATTTTTGATTTCAGCGGGAGTAAAGATGTTCGGATTCACCTGGAACGAAGAGAACTGTCTGGGTTTTCCCTGTGGGGAAAGGGGCGGACTCAAACCCTTCGGCCGCCGCGTCGCGGAGGAGCTGTTTTCCCGCGGCGTTTTCGCGGACGTCTCCCACCTTTCCGACGAGGGCGTATCCGAACTTTCGGAGATGGCCGCTTCGTTCCGCGTGCCCGTGATTGCCAGTCATTCCCTTTCGCGGGCGGTTTGGCGCCATAAGCGGAACCTCACCGACGGGCAGATAAGGCGGATAGCCGATACGGGCGGGCTCGTCGGGGTGAATTTCGTGCGGGAGTTTCTCGGAAAAAAGAGCATTTTCGAACATATCGCGCACATTGTGGATACGGGCGGGGAGGACGTCATCGCCCTCGGTACGGACTTTGACGGGACGGAAAATCCGCTCTATGCGGGGGCGGAGGAAATGCCGCGCTTTTTTGAAGATATGAAAAGGGCGGGGCTTTCGCCCCGCTTGACGGAAAAAATCGCTTACGGGAATATTTCCCGATTGTTTTAAGGAAAGAGGAAATAAAAATGCGCGAAAAAAGACTGCCCGATGAAAGGCAGTCTCGATTTTCGCTTAAAGGGGGACGCGCGGGATTTACGCGCGTTCTGCTTTTTTCAGGCATCTGGCGCAGACGTAACCGCTCTGCTCTTTGCCGTCCTGAATGAAGGAGACTTTCTGCACGTTGACTTTAAACGTTCTTCTGGTCTTACGGTTGGAATGGCTGACGTTGTTGCCGCTGGCCTGACCCTTACCGCAGATACTGCATACTCTCGACATATTGACACCTCCCAACGGGATAAATTACCGTACGAATTTTGCGATGCGCGATTCCTTAGCGCAAAACAGTAATAATAATATAGCATTATTTGTCCGAAAAAGCAATTAAAAACGAGCCCCAAACGACAAAAAAATAAAAAAATATTTGCAAGGGGAAATTTTTACTTGCAATCCTCGTGAAAATAGTGTACAATAAGAAAGAACTTGGAGAAATATCTATGTCAGTCAATACAAGCAACGCTTACGGTAAAATTTCAATATCGGACCTCGCCATCGCCAAGGTCGCCTCGCATACCGCCATGGAATGTTACGGGATCGTGGAGATGGTTTCGCGCCGTTTTACCGACAGCCTGTCCGAGCTTTTGAAGAAAGATCTCGGCGGGCGCGGCACAAAAGTGACGACCTCCGGGAACAGAATCTATATCGACGTATACGTAATGATGAAATACGGCGTTTCCATCAACGCCGTAGCCGAATCCTTAAAGGAAGCGATCAAATACAAAGTGGAGAAATTCACGGGAATGATCGTAGATACGGTAAACGTAAACGTCATCGGGGTAAAGCTGTAAGGTAACGTTTCGCGGGCCGTGCTTCGGCGCGCGCTTTTGTCGTGTTTTTTTACTTAATCAAACGTTTTTTTGAGCCGCGTTTTTTATAGTTGAATAAAATTTTCACCCTCTTATAAGGAAAACCTCTGATTTTTCCGCGGCGGCAGGCTACCCCTTTTATTTTTAATTGAGATCAAAGGAGCATGTATAATGCAGAAAACGATAAACAGCACCGAATTCCGCAAGATGATAATGTTCGGTGCAAGGTTACTTGAAAATAACAGAAGTAAGGTGGACGCGCTCAACGTGTTCCCCGTACCCGACGGAGATACGGGTACGAATATGTCGCTCACCATGCAGTCGGCGGTAAAAGAGCTCTCCGCCTGTCAGTCGAACTCGTTTATGGAAATCTGCGACTGCGTTTCCAAGGGCGCCTTGAAGGGTGCGCGCGGCAATTCGGGCGTTATTCTTTCCCAGATTTTGCGGGGTATTTGTTCCGTACTCAGGGAATGCGGAAAGGAATTCGACACAAGAACCTTTTCCAAAGCGATGGAGGCGGGCACGAAAGTAGCGTACGGCGCGGTGTCGGTGCCGAAGGAGGGCACGATCTTGACGGTCGTCCGCATGATGAGCGAACATTCCGGCAAGGCGGCGTCGAGAAAGAAAAACTTTGAAGACTTTTTCGCGGACGTGATTGCGGAGGGCGATAAAGCGCTCGCCATGACTCCCGAGCTTCTGCCCGTGCTCAAAAAAGCGGGCGTCGTAGACAGCGGCGGCGTGGGACTCATGACGATATTCCGCGGCTTTTTGGCGGCGCTCACGGGCGAGGACGTCGGCATGGAAATCCAGACGCAGGCGGCGGAGGATAAACCCGAAAACGATTTCGGGGACAATTCGGACATCATCAATCTCGACCTCGGAGAAATTCAGTTCGCCTACTGTACGGAATTTTTCATTATAAACCTGAAAAAGAGCACGACGCTCGCGGACATCGACAGACTCAGAGAGCGGCTGATGAATCTGGGCGACAGCGTCATCTGTATCGGCGATCTGGAAATGGTCAAGGTGCACGTGCATACGAATACGCCCGGCGTGGCGCTCACCTACGCGCTGGAACTCGGCGAGCTCGACCGCCCGAAAATCGAGAACATGCTCGAACAGAACCGCCAGCTCCGCGCCAAGCGGGAGGCGGAGAAGAAGGAAATGGGCATGCTTGCCATCTGTGCGGGGCAAGGGCTCGCGGACATTTTCAAAGATTTGTTCGTAGACCGCATCATCGAGGGCGGGCAGACGATGAACCCGTCGGCGAGCGATATTGCCACGGCGGCGCAGAAGATAAACGCGGAGCACATTTTCGTATTCCCGAACAATAAGAATATCATTCTCGCGGCGGAGCAGGCGAAAGCGCTGGCAGAGAACAGAACGATACACGTCATACCGACGAAGAACGTCCCGCAGGGCTTTGCGGCGGCTTTGGAATTCAATCCCGAAGCCAGCGCGGAGGAGAATAAGACGAACATGATTCACGCGATGGACAACGTGAAGGCGGGGCAAGTTACCTATGCGGTGAGAAACACCAGCATGAACGGTTTCTCCATCAAACAGGGCGACATCATCGGTCTGGACGACAAAAAAATTCTCGCAAAATCTTCCTCGACGGAGGAGACGGTCATGAAGCTCTTGGCGCACATGAAAGAGGATTCCCATCAGGTCATCACGCTGTATTACGGCGAGGACGTGAAGGAGGACGAGGCGGCGGCGCTTTGCGAGAAAATCGCGGAGAAATATCCCGACTGCGACGTGGATTACCACAGCGGCGGACAGCCCGTTTATTACTATATCATTTCTTTGGAATAAACGCATATATGTAAATTTTGCAAACGGGAAAGCATAATTATTCGATTTTTTCCGCAGACTGAAATCATGAGAGAAGAGGGAGGAAAACTCCCTTGTACGGGGACGGAAGTCCCTTGAATATATAGACGTTACGAAAGCGGGGGCGGAGGCAGAGCCTTTCCCCCGCTTTTTTCTTCCACGGGAGGTATGACCATGAAACTTTCTTCCCTTCGTATCATCAGCGAAAAGCGGGAAAAGGATTTCAATAAGCTGGGCGTTTTCGACGGGGACGATTTGATCCGTTTTTATCCGCGCGCCTATCTCGACCTCACCGAGCGTTCGTCCCTTCGGACGGCGTACCATAACGACATGGCGCTCGTGGTATGCGAAGTGGTGCAGGTCGCGCCCGTCAATTACATGAGCCGCTTAAAGACCGTCAAGGCGTACTGTAATCAGGACGGACTGCCGTTCACGGTGGTGTGGTTCAATCAGCCGTATGTGCGGGACAGGCTCAAAACGGGCGAATATCTCTTTTACGGCCGAGTTCAAAACAAATACGGACAGGTGTCCTTGGTCAATCCCTCGTTTGAGCCGCTCGATAAAAATTACCGTCTGAAAGGGATCGTGCCCGTCTATTCCCTGAAAGGTTCCCTGACGCAGAAAATCGTCCGCGAAGCGGTGAAGGCGGCACTTCAAAAAGTCCGGATCGACAGCGTGATTCCCGAAAAGATCGTCGAAAAATACGGGCTCAGCCCGCTCGCGAAGTGTTATTTCGATATTCATAACCCGCCCGACATGGCGTCGAAGGACGAGGCTGCGGAGCGCATCGCTTTGGAAGAATACTTTGTCCTCATTTCCGCTTTCAAGCTGATCAAGGGGGATAAGGAGGACGTCAGGATTCATAAATATACGGCTTCCGCGGCGGACGTCAAGGGGTTTGCCGATCGTTTCGGCTTTGAATTTACGAACGGGCAGAAACACGCGGTTAACGAAATTTTTGAAAATCTCCATTCCCCGTCGCGCATGAACAGGCTCCTGCAAGGCGACGTGGGGAGCGGCAAGACGGCGGTGGCGCTCTGCGGCATTTTCATGGCGGTAAAGAGCGGTTATAAGGCGGCGTATCTCTCTCCGACGGAAGTGCTCGCGGCGCAGAATTACGCGCTCCTTCAAAGATATTTTCCCGATTATACCGTAGGGTATCTTGCGGGCGGAATGACGGCAAAGGAAAAGCGGGAACTGAAAGCGCGCCTGAAAAGCGGAGAAATCGACATCGTGTGCGGCACGCACGCGATGCTGCAAGGCGACGTGGAAATTCCCGACCTCTCGTTTATCGTCTGCGACGAACAGCACCGCTTCGGCGTTGCTCAGCGGAACGCGCTTGCGGAAAAGGGGGAGGGCGCGGATATGCTGGTCATGAGCGCCACGCCCATTCCCCGAACGCTGTCGCTCATCTTTTACGGGGATTTGGACATCACGACGATTTCGGATAAACCCAAGGAGAGGCAGGAGATTGCGACGAGCATCATTTCCGCTTCCCGCTATGAGGATATGCTGGACTATATCGGCAGGGAAGTGCGCGCGGGCAAGCAGGCGTATTTCGTCTGCTCCAAGATAGACGAGGACGACGAGGAGGGGACGCTCATCAGCGTCAAGGAGCTGTTCGAGGAATTGAAAACCCGCCTGCCGTTCGTGCGTTTCGCGCTGTTGCACGGGAAGATGAAAGATAAGGAAAAGTCGGAAATCATGCAGGCGTTCAAGGACGGGAAATACGACTGCCTCGTATCGACGACGGTCATCGAAGTGGGGGTGGACGTGCCGAACGCGACGATTATGGTCATTTATAACGCGGAGCGCTTCGGCCTTTCGCAGCTCCATCAGCTCCGCGGGCGCGTGGGTCGGGGCAGCGAAAAGAGTTATTGTTTCCTGTTGATGGGCGCGGAGAGCGATACGGCAAGGGAGCGGCTTTTAACGTTAAAGAACAACACGGACGGCTTCAAAATCGCGGAGAAGGATTTGGAGATGCGTGGAAGCGGCGACTTTTTCGGCACCCGTCAGTCGGGGAAGATGCTGAACGAGATACGCAACCTGCAATATCCCGCCAACGTGATTTTCGCGGCGAAGAAGATGTCGGACGAAGCGTTCGAGGGGCATTACGACACGGAGGAATTGCGCGAAGCGGCGCTGAGAAAATATAACAGTCTAAAAGACGTGGTGCTCAACTGAAATCGGCAAAGCCGCGGGACGCGGAAAAGTTTTGCGTTCCGCGGCTTTTTTCTTTGTATAAACATTGACGAAACGCGGAATTTGTAGTATAATAAAAGAGGAGTTTAATTATTGCGTATGAATCATTATAAATTGCCTGCGGGCGTGCAGGATTTGCTGCCCGAAGAATACTACAACGTTTCCCTGCTTACGGAAAAGCTGAAAAATAAATTCCGTCTGGCGGGCTGTCGGTTCTTGGAGAGTTCCGCCGTCGAATATTACGATACGTTTGCGGAAATCCGCAACCGTATCCCGCAGCGTCAGATGTTCAAGATGACGGACGGCGACGGCTCGCTGTTGGTGCTCCGCCCCGACATGACGCTCGCGGTGGCGCGGATGGCGGCGACGAAGCTCAAAGCCCCTTCGGGTCGCTTCGCGTACGTTTCGGAGGTCTGGAACAACGCGGAGACGGCGGGAAACATGTCCCGCCGCGGATACTTGCAGGCGGGCGTGGAATTTTTGGGCGTGAGCGGGGCATTTTCCGACGTACAGGCAATCGCGTTTGCCGTGGAGTGCATGAAGGAGACGGGGCTCGACGATTTCACGGTAGACGTGGGGCACGTGGGATTTTTCAAGGGGCTGCTTTCGGGATTGGGCGTGAACGAGGAGTATACGGAAAAAGTCCGCGTCTCCATCAACGCCAAGGACTCGGTGGGTACGATGCTCGCCTTGAAGGAAGCGGGGGTGGACGGCCGCGCGGCGGAGGCTCTGCTCTCTCTCCCGTCGCTGTTCGGCGGGGAGGAGGTATTTTCCCGCGCGGAGAAGCTGACGGAAGATAAGGGCGCGCTTTCCGCGCTCGAACATTTCAAAAAGGTGCATGCGCTCCTCAAAGAATTCGGTTTGGAAAAATACGTCTCTTTCGACTTGGGAACGGTCAAGAGCCTATCCTATTATTCGGGAATCGTCTTTACGGGCCTGACGGGCGCTTTGGGCGCGCCCGTCCTGAGCGGCGGCCGCTACGATTATCTCGCGGACGATTTCGGGAAACATATTCCCGCCGTGGGGTTCGCCATGGGCTTGAAACGCATTCTGATGGCGCTGGAAAGCAAGGGAAAGGTGGAAAAGCTCCCCGCGCCCGACGCGGTCATCGTGGCAAAGGAAGGCGCCGAGGCGACGGCATACAGGGAGTACCTCCGTTTAACGGGGGAGAGAAAGACCGCCGATCTGTATACGGGAAGCGAGAAAGAGGGAATACGCTATGCGGCGGAGAGAAACGCGAAATGCGTTCTCGTCGCGGAGAAAGAGGGGGTGAAACGCTTATGATTACGGTGGCGCTCGCAAAGGGCAGGCTGGCGAACGAGAGCGCGGAGCTCTTTGAAAAATGCGGTATCGATGCGTCGGTCGTCTTTTCGGACACGCGGAAGCTGGTGCTGGAAAGCGCGGATAAAAAATTTTCGTTCTTTTTGGTCAAGCCGTCGGACGTTCCCACGTATGTGGAATACGGGATAGCGGATATGGGAATCGTCGGAAAGGACACCCTTCTCGAACACGAGAAAGATCTGTACGAAATGCTGGATTTGAAATTCGAGCCGTGTAAACTGTGCGTGGCGGGCTATCCCGAGAAGAAGGAGCTTTTGACCAATCCGCACCTTCGGGTTGCGACGAAATACGTGCACACCGCGCGGAAGCTGTACGCGGGGCGCGGCGAGGACGTGGAGATTATTCCGTTGAACGGCTCTATCGAGCTCGCGCCCGTCACGGGGCTTTCGGACGTGATTTTCGACGTGGTGCAGACGGGCTCGACGCTTCGGGCGAACGGGCTGGTGGTCTTGGAGGAAGTATTCGACGTTTCCGCGCGGCTGGTGGTGAATAAAGTCAGCTTGAAGAGGAAGGCGGACGTGATTTTGCCGATTATAGACAGAATGAAAGCAATCGTCGGATAGTTTCGGAAAATATATACTTCGCGATACTGCGTCACATTTGCGTTTTCCTCTGGTCATTTACGCAAAGTAAACTCCCCGTCGGAAATCCGCATGTTCCTTGTCTCGCTCGTATCTATATCCCGAAACGGCGGGACGGAAATGACGCAATCCGTTGTCGCGCTTGCGTTTTTCGTCGGTCACGTACTTCGGTGTACGCTCCCTTCCGAAAATCCGCGCGCTTCGCGGCTTGCTCGCAACTGTTGCCCAAAATCGGTTGTCCCTGCAAGTTCCTTGTCTCGCTCGTATCTGTTTCCCGAAACGGCGGGGCGCTCATCTGACAGGTTTTTACGGCTCCCTGTTTCCGTTGTCCGACATAAAGCTGTTTTTCAAAATCAAAAGAGGAGATTTTGTCATGAAAATTTATACGGCCGAAAATTGCGGCGAACTTTTAAAGCGGAGTAATTTCGACGACGCGGAAGCGGCGGAGACGGTGCGGAAAATCGTCGACGACGTGCGCCGCTGCGGCGACGAAGCGATATTCGGCTATGAAGAAAAATTCGACGGTACCCGCCTTACGAAAGATACTTTCCGCGTGAGCGAGGAGGAGTTTTCGAAGGCGTATGCGGCGATAGAGCCCGATTTGCTCTCTTCTCTCCGCCGCGCGAAGGAGCGGATTTTGGAATATCATTCCCGCGGGAAGACGGAAGGAGACGTCCGCACGGACGAAACGGGCAGGACGACGGGTTACGTATTGCGTCCGGTGGAGCGCGCGGGCATTTATGTTCCCGGCGGCACTGCGCCGCTGTTTTCTTCGGTTTTGATGGGCGTTCTGCCCGCGAAGGCGGCGGGGGTGAAGCACATTTATATGGCGACGCCCGCGAAGGACGGAAAAATTCATCCCGCGACGCTGGTGGCGGCGAAGGAATGCGGGGTGGAAGCGGTGTTCAAGATGGGCGGAGCGCAGGCTGTGGCGGCGTTTGCCTGCGGCACCGAGAGCGTCCCGAAAGTCGACGTCGTGGCGGGGCCGGGGAACATTTACGTGACGCTTGCGAAAAAGGAAGTTTACGGTCAGGTGGGGATAGACATGCTGGCGGGGCCGAGCGAAATTCTCATTATCGCGGACGGTGCGGCGAATGCGGCATATGTGGCTGCGGACATGCTTTCGCAGGCGGAGCACGACAGGCGTTCCCGCTCGATCGTGCTGACGGACGACGAAGTATTCGCGGATATTCTGGCGGCGGAGACCGCGCGTCAGTGCGCGCTTCTTCCCCGAAAGGAAATCACGGAATATTCTTTGGAGCACGGCGGAGGAATCGTCGTCGTGAAGGACTTGAAGGAAGCGGCGGCGCTCGCGGATAAAATCGCGCCCGAGCACCTCGAAATTTACACGCGGGACCCCGAGGGGCTTCTGCCGCTCATTCATAACGCGGGCGCGGTTTTTTTGGGCGGATGCACGCCCGAGCCGGTAGGGGACTATTTTGCGGGGCCCGACCACATTCTGCCCACGGGCGGTTCGGCGCGGTTTTTCGAAGTGTTGAACAGGGACACGTTCTGTCGGAAGATGAGCGTTATCCGCTATTCGGCGGAAGCGTTGAACGCAGACGGGGAGGACATCGTCCGTCTGGCGGAGAACGAGGGGTTATACGCGCATGCCAACGCGGTGAAAATAAGGCTGAAAAAGCGTTGAGTTTTTCAAAAGGAGGTCGGACGTCATGAGACGCAGGGAAGCGGAAACAAAGAGAAGGACGAACGAGACGGAAATATTCCTCTCGCTGGACTTGGACGGAGAGGGCGCGGGCGCCGTGGACAGCGGCGTGGGATTTTTGAATCATATGCTCGATTTGTTCAAGACGCATTCGGGAATCAATTTATCCGTCGTATGCCGCGGGGATACGGAGGTGGACGACCATCATTCGACGGAGGACGTCGCCATCGCCTTAGGCGAGACCTTCCGCGAAGCGCTGGGCGACAGAAAGGGCATCGAGCGCTTTGCCGACTGCGTAGTGCCGATGGACGAAACGGCGGCGCTCGTGGCGGTGGATCTGAGCGGGCGGGGGTATCTCTCCTTCGACTGTCCCGACCTTGCAAACGGAAAATGCGGAACGTTCGACTTGGAGCTCGTGGAGGAATTTTTGCGGGCGTTCTGCTACCGCGGCGGAGTGAACGCCTATGTGAAGATGCTGAAAGGCGGCAACCGCCACCACGAAGCGGAGGCGGTGTTCAAGGCGCTGGGAAGGTGCATAAAGAAAGCCGTCGCGGTCACGTCGGATAAGATTCCTTCGTCGAAAGGAGTGCTCGAATGACGGGGATTCTCGATTACGGAACGGGCAATCTCCGCTCGGTGCAGAAAGCGTTTGAATTTTTGGGCGAACGCGCGGAGATTTCCTCGGAAACTTCCGCTTTGGATACCTGCGACCGCCTGATTTTGCCGGGAGTCGGTTCTTTCGGACAGGGAATGGCGGCTTTGAGAGCGCGCGGACTGGATATTTACGTCAAATCCCGCGCAAAGGATACGCCCGTGCTGGGCATCTGCCTCGGCATGCAGTTTTTGCTGGAACGCTCGTTCGAGGACGGAGAGAATACGGGGCTCGGCTTCTGCCGCGGCGACGTCGTCCGCTTTTCGTCGGGAAAAGTACCCCAAATCGGCTGGAACGGCGTCTTTTCCCTCCGTTCTCCGCTCTTTGAAGGGCTTGAAGAAGGGAGCGAGTTCTATTTCGTCCATAGCTATTACGCGGCGGCGGGAGACTTTGACACGATAGCGAAATGCGAATACGGCGTGCGGTACGCGGCGGCGGTCTGGAACGGGCAAAACGTCTACGGCGTGCAGTTCCACCCCGAAAAGAGCGGGGACGCGGGGCTCAGACTCCTCAAAAATTTTCTTTCCATCAAGGGGGTGAAGGCATGAAACTGTTTCCCGCAATCGATATTTTAGGCGGCCGCGCGGTGCGGCTCCTGTACGGAAAAAGGGAGCTCGTCACGGATTACGGACTCCCGCTCGACAGGGCGAAACGGTGGCGGGACGCGGGCGCGGAATGGCTCCACGTCGTGGACCTCGACGGCGCGTTCGACGGCGGAAGCCGCGCGGATAAAATTCTGTCCGAAATCGTCGCCTTGGGAATCAAAGTCCAAAGCGGCGGCGGGCTCCGCACGATGGAGGAAATCGAAAGTCGCCTCGAAACGGGCGTTTCCCGCGTCGTCCTCGGCACGGTATGTCATACCGACCCCGCGCTTTTCGAGGCAGCTGTCGCCCGCTTCGGAGAAAAAATCGTCGCGGGAATAGATTGTCGCAACGGCTTTCTTTCCGTCAAGGGCTGGACGGAAACGGGAAAGGAGACGGGCGAGGCGTTCGGGAAACGGGCGCGTTCGCTCGGCGTGAAATACTGCGTTTTCACGGACGTTTCCCGCGACGGAGCTCTTTCGGGCGTTGCGGCGAAGGAAACGGCCGAATTGAGCCGTAAAACGGGCCTTAAAACGATTGCGTCGGGGGGGATAGCCTCCCTGTCGGACCTCGAAAAGCTCGCGTCAGAGGACGTTTACGGCGCTGTTTTGGGGCGTTCGATTTACGAGGGAAAGATAGATTTGAAGGAAGCGGTCGCCCGTTTCAAAGGGGGCGGAGAAGATGCTTTGTAAAAGGATTATTCCCTGTCTCGACATCAAGGACGGCAGAGTGGTCAAGGGAGTGAATTTCGTGTCCCTGCGGGACGCGGGCGACCCCGTAGAGGCGGCAAAGACGTATAACGCGGCGGGCGCGGACGAGCTGGTTTTTCTCGACATCACGGCGAGCTCGGACGGCAGAAAGACGCGGCTGGACGTCATCTCCCGCGCCAGCGAGCAGGTGTTTATTCCCCTGACGGTCGGCGGCGGGATTTCCTCGGTGGAGGACTTTTCATCGCTCCTATCCTGCGGGGCGGACAAAATCGCGGTCAATTCCGCGGCGGTGGACAATCCTTCGCTGCTGTCGGAGGCGGCGCTGAAATTCGGCAGCCAATGCGTGGTGCTGGCGGTGGACGCGAAATCGAACGGCCGCGGCGGCTGGAACGTCTATAAGCACGGCGGGCGCATCGATACGGGGATAGACGTCCTCGAATGGGTCGTCCGCGCGGAGAAGCTGGGCGCGGGGGAGATCCTCCTCACCAGTATGGACAGAGACGGAACCAAGGAGGGCTTCGACGTGCCGCTGACGAAAGCGGTTTCGTCGCTCGTGAATATTCCCGTCATCGCCTCGGGCGGGGCGGGCAAAAAGCAGGACTTTGCCGAAATTTTGGAGGACGGCGGAGCGGACGCGGCTCTCGCGGCGTCGCTGTTCCATTTCGGACAGCTCGGCATAAAGGAATTGAAAAATTATTTATCGGAACGGGGGATTCCCGTCAGAGGAGGTTATCATGGTTGATGCGAAAACGAAGAAAGTAAATTTGGACGAATTGAAATTCGACGAGAAGGGCCTTATCTGTGCCATCGCGCAGGATTACGAGAGCGGCGAAGTGCTCATGCAGGCATATATGGACAGAGAAGCGGTAGAAAAGACGTTTTCCACGGGATACGCGCACTATTACAGCCGTTCGCGGGCGTCGCTTTGGAAAAAGGGCGAAACGAGCGGCAACACCCAGAAGGTGATTACGGCTTATCTCGACTGCGATAAAGACTGTATCCTTTTGAAGGTCAAACAGAAGGGCGTGGCGTGCCATACGGGTACGTATACCTGTTTCTCCGAACAAGTGAAGGGGGAGGATAACCAGATCGGCGCGGAGATGTTCGGCAAATTGCAGCGAATCGTGGACGACAGAAAGCGGAATCCCGAGGAGGGCTCGTATACCAGCTTCCTGTTCGCGCGCGGAATCGATAAAATCGCCAAGAAAGCGGGCGAAGAAGCGGTGGAGCTCGTCATCGCGTCCAAGAACGACGACAAAGGGGAGGTCATCGGCGAAGCGGCGGACTTCCTGTATCACATGATGGTGCTTTTGCGCGAAAAGGACGTCAAACTCTCGGAGGTCTGCTCGGAACTCTATAAGCGCAACAAATAAAGCCGTTACGGTCAAGGTTGTCGGCAGTTTCGGCGGTTGCAGGCAGCTTTCGCCGCGGCTTTAACGGTTTCGGTCGGGCTCTTGGGCGGCTTCGACGAAAACCCCGAAAAAAGCCGAAAAAATGACAAAAAAAGCGCACGGCCGTATGGTATGATTATCCTTGCAGAAAAAAGCAATACGGAAAAACGGCAGGGAGAGAAGTACATATGGCAAGAAAAATCGTGGTAACGTCGGGAAAGGGCGGGGTAGGCAAGACGACCGTGGCCGCCAATCTCGGCGCGCAGCTTTCGAGGCGCGGACAGAGAGTCATACTCTGCGACACCGATTTCGGGCTGAACAACATGGACGTGGTGACGGGGGTGGAAAATCTCGTCGTCTACGATATCGTGGACGTCATCGAGGGGCGGTGCCGCGCAAAGCAGGCGCTCATCCGCCATCCCGATTTCGGAAATCTGTATATTCTCGCCAGCAATCATTCCGCGCCGGAGCGGTATATTTCTCCGCAGGCGGTGAAATTGGTGCTGGACACGCTCTCTCCGCAGTTCGATTTTATCTTTATCGACTGTCCCGCGGGGATCGACGAAGGCTTTCACCGCGCGGTTGCGACCGCGGACGAGGCTTTGGTCGTGACGACGCCGCATATCTCCGCGCTCCGCGACGCGGATAAGGTCATTACCGTCTTGAAGAGCTACGAGCTCGCTTCCGTTTCCGTCGTGATCAATATGGTGCGGGGCGATATGCTTCTTTCGGGTGAGATTCTTTCCCCCAAGGAAATCGAAGAGATTTTGAAAACACCCGTCTTGGGAATCCTTCCCGAAGAGGACGACGTATTTCTCCATAACCTTTCGGATAAGACCCGCGCGTTCAAATTGCTGGCCGGCAATCTGCTTTCGGAAAAACAGCGGCTGTACGACGTCACGCGGCGGTATACGGGAGTATTCGGGAATATCCGCCGCTTGCTCCGAAAGGGACTGTGAGAGAGGGGAAACATGAGAAAAATCAACGATAATTATGCGCGCACGAACAATGTCATTCAGTCTGATAAATCGGTCATGAGCGACGGCTGTAAATCTCTCGTTTTGCAGGATTTTGCAAAGACTTTCGGGGAATATTTCGAGCTGAACGGCCTGCCCGATATGGAAATCGTGTGCGAACGGGGCGTATATAAAGTGACGGTTTCGTTCGAGGCAGACAGAGTCAAGAAGTTTAATGTGCTCAAATAGAGCGATTTTATCTCTGCTGAAAACCTTTCGCCTTTTTGTTCATTTGCTCGCCCATTCGCCCATTCGTCCATTCGTTCGCCCATTCGTTCGCCCGTTCGTTCGCTCGTTCGCCCATTCTCCCGCCTATTCCTCAATTCTCTCATTTCCCCTTCGTTCCCCGTTTCGTCTTAAAAGGGCTTTTTATACGAACAAAATCTCTTTTTTGTCAGTGAAAACGGCGGAGACTTGACAGGGAGAGGGAAATATAGTATAATGGCAGAGGTAAAATGGATTATAATAGCATGTAAATAAAGGAGTACATACTTATGGAAAAGAGACTTTTTGAAATCGTTACGGATTCTTCCTGCGATCTGCCCGAAGAATATTATAAAGAGCATGGGCTGGAATGTATTCATCTCGGCTTTTTGATGGACGGAACCAACTATGAAGGAGAGGACGGGGAGCGGATCGACGCAAAGGCGTTTTACGCGAAGCTCCGTGCGGGAGCCATGCCGACGACCTATCAGGTGACGGCGGAGGCGGCAAAGACGCATTTTGAAAAATTTCTCTCCGCGGGTCGGGACGTTTTGGTTCTCGCGTTTTCCTCCGGACTTTCGGGCACGGAGGGGAGCTATCGTGTAGCGGCGAAGGAACTCAAAGAAAAATACCCCGATCGGACGGTTTTGGTGGTGGATTCGCTTTGTGCGTCCATGGGCGAGGGACTTTTCGTGGATTACGTCGTAAAAAAGGCGGATTCGGGTGCGACGATAGAGGAAACGGCGGAATATGCCGAGTCGCTCAAACCGCATATCTGCCATTATTTTACGGTCGATAACCTGTTCCATTTGAAACGCGGCGGACGGGTTTCTACGGCTACCGCGGTGATGGGCTCCGTACTGAACATCAAGCCCGTGCTTCACGTGGACGACGCGGGGCATCTCGTTCCGGTATCCAAGACGATGGGCAGAAAGAAATCCGTTCAGGCGCTCGTGAAGTATATGGAAGCGTTGCAGACGATGGAAAAGGACGATCCCATTTTTATCAGTCACGGTGATTGCCGGGAGGATGTGGATTATCTCATTCGTCTCCTTGAAGAAAAATTCCCCGGTCACGAAATTTTAGTGAGCTATATCGGTCCCGTCATCGGTACGCACGCGGGTGCGGGGACGGTAGCATTGTTTTTCAGGGGACGTCACCGCTGAGAGTCAGAGGGCTAACGGAGAAAAAGGATTATGAGAGATTACGGAAGAAGACCGAAAAGATATGATTCGGCGATCGGTGAAGTGATCGCGGGGGGATTTTTGACGATCGGAGGAGGTGTTTACGGCTTCGTCTCCTTTGCTTCCGGTTGGTTGGAAGCCCTCATAGGGCTCGGTATTGCGGCGATCGGCGGAGTACTGTTGTTTTTCGGAATTTACGGTTTAGATAAGTACGCCGCGCCCGAAGAAGAACGGAAACAGCCCGATTTTCGGGATAAAGCGCGCTGCCATGCCCTGAGAAATATATTTTTCATACTCGGCTGGGTGGGCGTCGTGTGCTTTCTCATGGTCGCCGTACATCTCGCATCCGAATTTTCCTGGGGTGGACTGATCCGCGCGGCTGTGTGCGCACTCCTTACGGCGGCGTCGATGACTGCGGGAATCGTATTCAAAAAGAAATACGAGCGGTTGTAGTAACAACATAAAAATCCTCCGCATAGCGGAGGATTTTTATGTTTTGTTTTATTTCTGCACTTTACTGCTTTGCCTGTTTCAGGATTTATCTGTTTTTTTAATCCGGCGGCTTATTTGTCTTGTTTCTATGCCGCCTGCATCTTTTGTCCGCTCTTTAAGATTTATTTCTTTTTCTTGTTTGCGAAAGCGAGAATTTTTTCGGTATTTCCGAAAACAACCATGTGATCTCCTTCCGAGAATAAATATTCCGCATCCGGGGAGGGAACGATGGCATGGTCTTTTTTAATGGTGAGGATATTGATGCCGTATCTTCTGCGCGGGTCGACGTCGACGATTTTCTTTTTGTACCACTCGTTGGGGACGGCGATTTCAAAAATAGAGTATTCCGAATCCAACTCGATATAATCGTATACTTTTGCGGCATTGAGCTTAACGGCCAGCTTTTCAGCAATATCGTGGTCGGGATAAACGACTTCGTCCGCGCCGTTGCGAAGGAGGAATTTCCGCTGGATTTCCGTCGTCGCTTTGGATACGACGTATTTTGCTCCCAAATCCTTCAACAGGGAAGTAATTTCGAGGGAGGATTGGAAATCGTCTCCGATTGCCACGACGCAGATATCGAACGAGGGAATATCCATTGTGGCGAGACTATCGGCATTCATGCAATTTGCAATGAGGGCGCCCGTATACTTGGGGGCCAAGGCGTTGATGATGGATTCGTTTTTGTCTACGATCATCACTTCGTCGCCCATGCTCAGAAATCTTTCGCCCAACGTTTGACCGAATTTTCCCATACCTATCAGTAAAATGGATTTCATAGTAAATTGTACTCCTTAAAACTTCTGTATCGATCAGCCAATCAAAAGCGTATCGAGCGGCTTTCTGACTTCTGTGGTCTTTCTGCTTTCCCCGAAGGCGAGCGCCAGCGTCAGAATTCCGACTCTTCCGGTATACATGAGGAGAATGAGGATGATTTTGGATATGGCGGAGAGGGTAGGGGTGAGGGACATACTCAGCCCCACGGTTCCCAACGCCGAAACCGTTTCAAAGAGTACTTCTTTGAAAGGAGCGACCGTATCGGGTTCGGCGGCGCAGATGAATAAAGTAGCGGTCATGACGACGATGAGGCAGGAAACGAAGACGGCGAGCGCCTGATGCACGAGGGAATAGGCAACTCTGCGCTTTCCAATATCGATGTCCTTGCGTCCGCGGAAAGCCGCTATCATTCCCATGAGAATAACGGCGAGCGTGTTTACTTTAATGCCGCCCGCGGTGGAGCCGGAGCTTCCGCCGATAAACATGAGCATGACGGTCAAAAGGTATCCGCTGTCGGAGAGAGAGGAGAGGTCAACGGTATTGAAGCCGGCCGTGCGGGGAGTAGTGGCATTAAAGAACGCAACCAACCATTTGTCCCCCAAAGAGAAATCCCCGTAAGTGGGATTATTTCGCTCGAAAAAGAAAAAGAGTAAAGTAGAAATGAGGAGAAGGAGGGTATTGACAAACAATACGACTTTGGTATGCAGACGGAATTTTTTGAAATTACATCTGGTATCTACGATATCTCCCCAGACGCAGAAGCCCAAGCCTCCGATGATGATGAGGAAAGAGATAGTGAGGGAGACGACGGGATCGGTGGCGTAATGGGTAAAAGAAACGAATTTTTCGCCTCCGAATAAACCTCCCATGAGGTCGAATCCTGCGTTGCAGAAGGCGGAAACGGAGTGCCATATAGAATAATAGATTCCCTTTCCGATTCCGAAATCGGGAATGAAACGAATGGAAAGAAATACGGCGCCCAACCCCTCGAAAATGGCGGTTCCGATGAATATGCGGCGGATCAATCGGCGAATGCCGCTCAGATTGCCTTCCCCCGCGGAATGCATGAAGGCCTTCTTTTCATAGAGTCCGAGATTTCTTCCCAAGATGTTGATGAGCACGGAAACAAAAGTCATGAATCCGAGTCCGCCCGTCTGAATGAGCAGAATAATGACGACCTGGCCGAAAATGCTCCAATGAGTATTGGTATCATAGGGGACGAGTCCCGTGACGCAGGTCGCCGAAGTGGAAGTAAAGAGGGCGTTGATATAGGTAGTGGATTCCCCGGCTTTGGTGGCGAAGGGAAGCATGAGGAGAGCGCTTCCGATGAGAATGACGGTCAGATATCCCAAAGAAAGATACTGCCAAACGGATAGTTTCGATTTGGTTTTCAGTTTCATGATGTTTTTCCGAAAAATCTTTGAGAGTATTGTAGCACAAACCCGTAGGGATGTCAAACAGGAAAGGCATATTGATGACAGAAATAGGAAAAATAAATTCGAAAAGTGAAAAAGCATTGACAATTCTTCGAAAAGGAGGTATAATAAAGATAGAAAACATACGGAGTGTTATCGAAGCGGCCATAACGAGGCGGTCTTGAAATGCGATTGATTTCAAAGGGGTTAATTCCGTAAATTTTTCTACAACGCCCTTGCCCGATTGCTTTGAAACCTACCCAAACGCCCGATTTTCGGCTTGAAACAGTATTTTCGGGCGGCAAATCATAAACGCGTGAGCGGTTGACTATTTCTACAACGGAAGTCTCAAATTGTAGACTTCTACAAACTTTTCTACAAAATCATTTTCTTTCGATTTTGCAGACAAAAATTTAATAATTTTATACGGAAGGTTGGCCGAGAGGTCGAAGGCGCGCGTCTTGAAAACGTGAAACGTCAAAAGCGTTCAGGGGTTCGAATCCCTTACCTTCCGCCACAGCAAAGAAATGGACTGAAAATCAGTCCATTTCTTTGCTTATTGTAACATTTCAGTTATGCGGACTATACGGACGCGGGGCAGAAGGAGCGTATAGAGGAATTGAGGGTACAGCTTGAAAATTTTCGGCGGGCGGGATATACGCGCGAGGAGATGGAAGCGACGCTCGACGAGGTGTATTCAAAAGAGCCGTGAAAGGCGGACGGAAAAAAGTTGAAGCGTCGGAGTATATGCGGGCTTGCGCATGTTTCCCGAAACGCTTGCTTTTCAAAGAGAACGAGGGCGAGTTTTCATAAACTCGAACAGACTCTGTTGACGGGAGGTCAGGTGATAAAAATGATAGAGATCAGAGGATTGACAAAGAGATACGGAAAGACTGCCGTATTAAAAGACGTGGGACTGGACATCGGGGACGGGTCGGTGTTTGGTCTTGTAGGAATCAACGGCGCGGGAAAATCGACGCTGTTAAGGCTGATGTCGGGCGTACTGAAAGCGGACGAAGGGGAGATTTTGATTGACGGCGAAAGCGTGTACGAAAACGAGAACGCCAAGAAAAAGCTCTTTTTTCTTCCCGACGATCCCTTTTATACGCCCAATCTGAGCAGTAACGGCTTAGCGGAGCTGTATAAGACCTTTTATAATTTCGACGAGGGTCGATACTTAGAATATTTGGAGAAATTCAAGCTCAACCCGAAAGCGCCGATACGCAACTTTTCCAAGGGAATGAAACGTCAGGTATTCGTTTCGCTGGCGCTGGCGGTGAAGCCGAAATATCTGCTTTTGGACGAAGCGTTCGACGGTCTGGATCCGCTCGCGCGGCTGGTATTCAAGCGCGGAGTCATCGACCTCGTGGAGGAGACGGGCACGGCGGTAATCATATCTAGCCATTCCCTGCGCGAGCTCGAAGACATTTGCGACAGCTACGGACTTTTGGACCATCAGACGATTACCTGTTCGGGGGAAATCGAAGCGGACTTGAATAAAATCCATAAATTCCAGGCGGCATACGACGCGGAGATCGACGAAGAAATGCTTGGGTTCGACTGCCTGTCCTTCAACCGAACGGGTCGGGTTGTGCGAATCGTGGTGCGGGGGAACGCGGAGGAAATCGAGGCGAAACTTCGGGCGCTGAATCCGCTGTTTATCGAGGAAATTTCCGTCGATTTCGAGGAACTTTTCTCGTGCGAAGTGGAAAGCAGGGGGTATCTGAAATGAAACGCTACTTTATTTACGAACTTAAAAAGAATTTCTGGCCGCTGGTGATTCTGACTGCGATTTCGGCGGGCTTGTATCTCGTCGAGCTTTCTTATTTCGATCCCGTCTTCCGATACGGAGAGAATTTCGTAGACATCAATATCCCGCCCCTTGAAACGGTCATGATAGAGATTTGTATTCTCTGCAGCGTCGCTCCGATCCTCATGTACTCCTTCAAAATGAACAAGCGGAGCGTGGACGCGTTTTATTCCCTGCCGATTAAGCGGGAAAAAATTTACCTCGTCAAAACCTTGGTGGGACTTCTCCTCGTGTTTATCCCGTATACGCTTTCGTATTGGCTGGGCTTTTTGTCCGTTGTCGTCCGCGAAAATCATTATCATCTTGTCTATTTCGTCTCGGGATATTTTTTGAGCGTCTTTCTCGCGGTGTGCCTGTACGGAGTCAACGCCTTCGCGTTCTCCCGCGCCAACCGCATCGTGGACGGAATCGTATTCATGGTCTTTTATACGTTCATTCTCTGTCTGTTCGTGGGGCTTTTGAGCGGCTTTTTCCCGAAACTCAACGATAAAGTGAATGCGGGAGATTATATTATCTATTCCGTACTTTTCGGCTGGGCGGATGATATTTCCCGCCTGATTGCGGGAAAAGAGATATATAACACCCTGATAACGCCGACGAAAATTCTCGTTCCCGCGCTGTCGGGCGCGGTCTGTTATGCCTTGCTCTTTTCCCTCGTGCGCTTTGAAAAGAGCGAAGATTCGGAGCAGAACTCCGATTCTTGGTTCGGCTATAAGACCATGATTCCCGCCTATACCGTTCTGATGACCGCTTTATGGGGCGGAGACCTTTTATCCTATGCTCTGATCATTGTCGGAGCGATCATTCTCAGTATCGTCTATACCCGAAAATTCCTGTTCGGCTGGAAGCAGTGGCTGACGATTGCCGTCGCTTTTGCCGTCGGGCTCGGCTGTTATTTCCTCATAGATTATATTCGAGGACTTCCGACCGAACCGCCGCAATATCCCGAATACGGTATGCCCGGTTACGGCTCTGTTGACGGTTTTACCGCGGTCGTTTCTTCAAGTCTCTGTCGGTAGCTTTACTGTCGCCGTTTCTTCAAGTCCCTGTCGGTAACTTTACTATCATGATTTCTTCACATTCTCGTCGGTAACTGCTCTGTCTCCGTCGGCTCTTAAAAACCTCATCGGTAACTTTACCTCCGTGATTTTTTCAAGTTTTTGCCGACGTTCCCGCTTAAATCCCCTTAATATCTTTCTGCCGCCTTTTTGTCGGCATGATGTAAAATAGGGGAGACTGTTTTTGGCTTCCCGATTCCACTCAATAAAATACCCCCGCCGCAAAAAGCGGCGGGGGATTCTTCAATCTATCAGCGTTTCATATTCTTCATATAAGCCGTCCAAAAGGTTTTTGACCTCTTCCAGCCTTGCGCATTTTTCTTTGAGCAGCTCGTAATTCCCCGCGATTTCGGGCAGTGCGAGCTGAGAATTGATTTCGGCTTCCTCCGTTTCGAGCGCGGAGATTTCTTCCTCGATTTGTCTGACGCGCAGCCGTTTTTTTGTTTCGGCGGCGCGTTCTTCTTTTGTGCGGTATCCGCTCTCTTTGGGCTTTGCTTCCGCGGCCTTTTGGGGGGCGGGACGTTCCCCGCCGTCTTTTAAGGCGGCTTTGAAAGCGTTGTATTCGTCGTAAGTTCCCTTGAATTCGACGGCTTTTCCGTCCGAAAGCTCTACGATTTTTCCCGCCAGAGCCTGAATGAAATAGCGGTCGTGCGAGACGAACAATATTGTCCCGTCGAACGCTTTGAGCGCGTCTTCGAGACTTTCCCGCGCGGGCAAATCGAGGTGATTGGTCGGCTCGTCGAGGATGAGGAAGTTTCCGTTTTCGCACTCGAATACCGCCAGCGCGAGCTTTGCCCGTTCCCCGCCCGAGAGCATGCGCACTTTTTTGTCCATGTCGCCCGCGTCGAGCTTCGCCTGCGCGAGGATATTTCTCACTTTGGTCTGGTCCCATAAGACATGGCGTTCCCAAAGCTCGCCGAGAACGGTATTTTCGGGATTGAGATTGGCGTTTTCCTGATCGTAGTAAGCGACTTTCACGAAGCGCCCGATTTTGACGGCGGGATTTTTGTTTTTGACGATTTCTTTGACGAGCGTGGATTTCCCCGTGCCGTTGTCTCCGACGACGGCGCACTTTTCCCCGCGCGTAAGTGCAAAGGAAGCGTTTTCGAGCAAGACCTTTTCTCCCGCGGCGAGCCTGAGAGCCGAAACTTCCAGCACCTTTTCATAGGGTTTTTCGGCGTAGGAAAAGGAAAAGCGGGGCGGAGAGGGCGGCAGAGGCGGTCTTTCGATGCGCTCCATTTTTTCCAGCTTTTTCACGCGGCTGAGCGCGGATTTCGCGGTCGTGGCGCGCACTAAATTTTTGTCCACATAGTCCTGTAAATGTGCGATTTCTTCCTGTTGCTTTTCGTATTCTTTTAAGATTCGGGTATTTTTTTCCGCTTTTAAGAGCTTGTATTTCGTATAGTTTCCCTTAAAGACGGACAAAGTTCCCCGTTCCAGCTCGTAAATTTCCCTTACGAGACGGTCGAGAAAATAGCGGTCGTGGGAAACGGTGAGGATGGCGCCCTTGAAGGAAGAGAGATAATCTTCCAGCCAGAACAGAGTTTTGATGTCGAGATGGTTGGTCGGCTCGTCGAGAATGAGCAGTTCGGGCTCTTCCAGAAGCAGCCTGCATAATTTGAGCCGCGTCTTTTCCCCGCCCGACATGGTGGAAACGGGCTGAGAAAAGGAGTCGGAAAATCCCATGCCGTTGAGGACGGTGCGGATTTTGATTTCGTAGTGATAGCTGTCGCGCGCGGCGATCTGCTTGGTTAAGGCGTCATACCTTGCGGAGAGCGCGCGGTACTCGGCGGAGCCCTCCTCCGCGCGCGCGATTTTTGCTTCCGTTTCGCGGAGCGCGTCGATCGCGCGGATATCCTCCCGAAATACGGAGCGCATTTCCTCGAAGGCGGTGTTTTCGCTGTCGTAGCCGCCCGTTTGGGCGAGGTAGCCGATCCGACAGCCGTTCTTTTTGAACAGCGCCCCGCTTTCGGGTTCGAGTTCGGAGAGAATGAGTCGGATCAGGGTGGTTTTCCCCTCTCCGTTCGGGCCGATGAGCCCGACCCTGTCCCCCTCGGACAGGGTAAAGGAAATATTTTCGAGCAGGGGCGCGCCTGCGAAGCCGAAGGATAGATTTTCGGCGGAAATGAGCATTTTTTCTTTCCTCCCGTGTTTGATTCGCGCATTTTTGCGCAGAATGAAGGGTATGAAGTATCAGGATAAATTGGAGCGAATCCGCGCTCTCGAAGCGGAACTTTCCTTTGCCGACCCGACGCGCGCGGCAAAGCTCACGCGCGAGCTCGTCCGCCTGAAAGCGGAGGTTTTTCGCGGCAGCTGATTGCCCGCCGTTTGTTGTTTTCCGTCAGCGGTAATGGCCGCCTCTTAACGTCCCCGCCCGCAGTAACCGGGGATTTACCCGTTGTTTATAATCTTCTCTTTTGCCGTCGGGGCGCCTTTCGTCGATCTGCACGCCGCCCCGCTTTTTTGTGGCTTCAATAATCCCATTTCGGAATATAGCTTTCCCCCGACGAGGAGCGTTTTTGGATAAATAAGTTTTTGATTCCCAAGGCGAAGGCCTCTTCCTCGACTCTCTCGTATTCCCGCGCGGTGACGGGTCTTTTGAGCTCGGGGAACTTGTCGATTTCCCCGAAGGGGGTATATTGGCTCATGAGGCTCAGATATGCGCTTTCGGGCATATGGTTTTTGAACCATTTGAGGAGGGAGATCGAATCGCTCGTTCCGAGGGGCATGACGAGGTGGCGGACGATGACGCCTGACAGCATTTTTCCTTCTCCGTCGAAGGAGAGGGGCTTTTCTGCCATGAATAAAAGGGCGCGGCTCGCCTTCTCGAAGTAATCCTTCCTCCCCGTGTAGCGCTCGGAAAGGAGAGGGGAGAAAAATTTCAGATCGGGGAGCCAGATGTCGATATACGGCTCTATCATGGCGAGCGTCTCCGCCTTTTCGTAGCCGCCCGAATTGTATACGACGGGAATTTTCGGCCTGTAAATTTCAAAGGCTGCGATGAGGTAGGGGACGACGTGGGACGGGGTGACGAGGGAGATGTTGTCCGCGCCCGCAGCTTCCAATTCGCGGAAAATGTCGGCGAGTTCCCGCGGCGTGACGTCCCTGCCCCGCTGCGCGCGGGAGACTTCGTAATTTTGGCAGAATACGCAGCGGAGATTGCACCCGCAGAAAAAAATCGTACCGCTTCCCTTTTTGAAGGAAATGCACGGTTCTTCGAAGGGGTGGAGGTAATATTTTGCGATTTTGAGGCCCCGAACGCCGCAGGCGCCCGCGCCGATTAAGCGGTTTGCCCCGCATTCGACGGGACAGAGCCGACAGCTTTTCAAGAGGTTGTCCATGCCGTTTATTATAGCATGCGGGAAAAAATTTTGCAAGCGCATAAAGCGGCATAGGAATAAGTTGACAAAATCCTGAAAAAGCGGTATAATGAATAGCCCCTTGAAATGAAGGGAAAATTCGCCGCAAAATCTTTTCTTGCGGCGAACAACTATGTTAAAAAGAGGATTTTTTACATGAAAAAGTTTTTTACCAGCGAAAGCGTCACGGAAGGGCACCCCGATAAGGTGTGCGACCGTATCTCGGACGGGATACTCGACGCGATTTTAACTCAGGACCCCATGGCGCGCACGGCAATCGAGTGCTGCGCGGCGTACGACCTTCTGCTCATCATGGGCGAAGTGACGACGAGCGCGAAAGTGGACTATGAACGGACGGCGCGGGAGGTCATTCAAAAAATCGGCTATAATTTCGGCACTTTTTCTTTCGATAAATGCAAAGTAATCGTGGCCGTGCACGAGCAGTCCTCCGATATAGCGATGGGGGTAGACGCGTCGTATGAAAAGAAGTCGAAGAAGGACGCGGGCAGCGAGGAGGACACGCTGGGCGCGGGCGACCAGGGCATGATGTTCGGCTATGCCTGTCGGGAGACGGAGGAGCTCATGCCGTTGCCCATCATGCTTTCGCATAAACTTGCGATGCGCCTTTCGGAGGTGAGAAAGAGCGGGCTTTTGCCCTATCTCCGCCCGGACGGAAAGACGCAGGTGACGGTGGAATACGAGGATAAGCGCGCGGTGCGCGTGGACGCGGTGGTGGTTTCTTCCCAGCACGACAGGGAGGTTTCGCAGGAGCGGCTCCGCGCGGACATTCGGAAATACGTGGTGGACGAAGTGATTCCCGCGGAATTTCTGGACGCGGACACGAAATTTTACATAAATCCGACGGGGCGTTTTGAGATCGGCGGCCCTGAGGGGGATTCGGGACTGACGGGGCGCAAGATTATCGTAGATACGTACGGCGGGCGCTGTGCGCACGGCGGCGGAGCTTTTTCGGGCAAAGACTGCACAAAGGTGGACAGGAGCGCGACGTATTTTTGTCGGTATATCGCCAAGAATTTGGTGGCGGCGGGACTTGCGGACGAGGTAGAGATACAGGTGGCGTACGCCATCGGCGTGGCGAACCCCGTTTCGGTGTTCGTGGACAGCTTCGGAACGGGCAAACTTCCCGACGATAAACTCGCGGAAATCATTAAAAAGGAATTTGACCTTCGTCCCTATGCGATTATCAGGAAGCTGGGGCTTCGCCGTCCGATTTATTCGGAGACGGCGGCATACGGACATTTCGGGCGTGCGGGACTTCCTTGGGAAGCGACCGACCGCGCGGAGGACTTGAAAAAATATCTTTGAGGAAAGAAGAATGGTAAAAGAGAAAAGACGGAGCGTGGCGCGGGAAATCTGTTATACGGCGATGTTCACGGCGATCATCGCGGTGTGCGCGTGGATTTCCGTTCCGTTGCCGGGCGGGATTCCCGTGACGTTGCAGACGATGGGCGTCTGCCTCGCGGCGGGTTTTCTGGGCTGGAAGCGGGGACTTCTGGCAGTTACGGTCTACATATTGCTGGGGCTTTGCGGAGTCCCCGTATTTGCGGGATTCACGGCGGGCGCGGCGAAGCTCGGTTCTCCCACGGGCGGATATATCGTAGGATTTTTGTTCACCGCCATAGCGGTGGGTGTGGTATCCGATTACGTCCGTCCGAAGAACGATTGGGCGCGCGCGGGAATTTTAGCGGTTTCGATGGCGGTGGGAATCGCGCTTTGCTATGCGTTCGGAACGGTTTGGTTCATGTACGTGTATAACGCGGGCGCGGAATCCACGGTGACGCTGGCGGGCGCGCTTTCCATGTGCGTGCTTCCCTACCTCTTGCCCGACCTCGTAAAGATTGTCTGTGCGGCGGTGCTGGTGGCAAAATTCAAAAGGTTTATGAAAATCCGCGGTTAATCCGCGGATTTTTTATCGGTTGTTTTTCCCGTTCTCCCGTCCGCGTCTGTGTCTGTTCCGTTGCATGTTCTTTCGTTCATGTTTTGCCCGTCGTTATTCCCGTTTTTCCGTCCGCGTCTGTGCCTGTTCCGTTGTTTGTTCTTCCGTCCGTGTTTGTGCCCGCCGCTTTTCTTGTTCTTCCATTCTTTTCCGCTTGTGCCATTCCCGTTCATGTCTCTTTCTTTCCGCTTCGGGCGAATACTCCGACAGCTCGAATGCGAGCAGCAGCCCGAACCGCGCGCCCATCTTGAAAGCCCGTTTTTTCTCTACGCCCTCCACGCCGCTTTCGGCATCGTAATAGTCATTCCAAAGCTGAGCATGCTCTTTGGAAAGAATTTTGTCTACGGCGTCGCCATATTTATAATATTCTTCCCATACCTCGTCCGCTTCCTCCAAACAGGCCGCGCGTTCCCATTGTTCAAACAGTTCCCCGTAAAGCATTTCTTCGATGACAGAATGTTTCATAAAAATATCTCCTTATAGTCAATTTGACTATAATTATTATACTAGTCAAATTGACCAATGTCAAGTCATTTTGACTAGTTTGTGGTAAAATCTTCTATATGGAGGATATTTTATGGAAATTCAGAACTTTCAAGATTCAATAGGGGATATTTCCCGCAAATTTGGAGGCAGACTTCGAGAACTTCGTTTAGAAAGAAATTTGTCACAAAGCCAAATGGCGGAAAAACTTTTAGTTGGAAAAAGTACATATGCAAATTGGGAACAAGGACGAAGGGAGCCGAGTTTATATTATTTGATTATGTTAAGCAAAATTTGGAAAATCAGCATGGACGAATTGTTTAATTTTGTTTAATTGGAGAACTATGAGAGACAATTTCAGCAAACGCTTAAAAGAATTACGATTGGAAAATCATTTTACCCAGCGGGAAATAGCGGCAAAATTAGGGGTGGCGCAAGTTTTCTACCTGCATTGGGAACAGGGGAAGACCGAACCGAGCATCGACAATATTTTCAAATTGTGCGAAATTTTCGGCGTGACATCGGATTATCTTTTAGGGATAGAAAAATAAAAGGACCACGGCAGGTAGGTCCTTTTATTTTTTTCGACGTTTGGCCTTTCCCGCAGGGGGGTATAAGTAAAATATTTAGGGGAAAAAGTCGGAAATTTTCAAGGGAAAAAGAAAAAGGCTGAAAAAATCCGAAAAACGGCGTGAAAACGCTTTGAATTTCGGCGCAAATATTGTAAAATAGAATGTGAGAAAGAATAAGCCGATACAGCCGCGGTTTTTGCGTGCGCGTTGGCGGATAAAATAAGGAAAATCGGAGTTTATCTAAATGGGATTAATCAGTTTTTTGATGGGCAGCGACGGCAGAAAGAGCTTGAAGAAGCTGAACAAAATCGCGGATAAGGTGGAGGCGCTGGACGGCAAATATGCCGCGATGGACGACGCTGAGCTCAAAAGCCAGACGGATCTTTTGAAGGGGCGCCTTGCCGCGGGGGAGACGCTGGACGACATATTGCCCGACGCATTCGCGGCGCTTCGGGAAGCGGCGTGGCGAGTTCTCGGAATGAAGCACTTTCACGTGCAGGTGATCGGCGGTATCTGTCTGCACCAAGGCCGAATCGCGGAAATGCGTACCGGTGAAGGAAAGACGTTGGTCGCGACGTTGCCCGCGTATCTGAACGCGCTTTCGGGAAAGAGCGTGCATATCGTCACGGTGAACGACTATCTTGCGAAGCGCGACGCGGAGTGGATGGGAAAAGTTCATAAATTCATGGGGCTGACGGTAGGAGTCATTGCTCCGGGCATGGACGACGACCAGAAGCGGGAAGCGTACAAATGCGACATCGTTTACGGTACGAATAACGAATTTGGTTTCGATTATCTCCGCGATAACCTGAAAACCGACCTCAAAAAGATGGTGCAGCGCGATTTGAGCTATGCCATTGTGGACGAAGTGGACTCCATTTTGATCGACGAAGCGCGAACCCCGTTGATTATTTCGGGCAAAGGGGAGAAGTCGTCGGATCTGTACGTGCAGGTGGACAGATTTGTGCGCACGCTTTCGGGCGGCTTTGACGACGAGCTGAAAGAGGAAGAGGACGCTCAGTTCCAGCGCCTTCGTGCGGAGAAGAAGAACAAAAAGAAAAAGATAGACTTAAAAGCGGCGGAAGCCGAGGACGACGAGGAAGAGACGGTCGATTTCACCAAAATGACCCTCGCGGAGCAGGCGAACTACGAAGCGGAGCAGGAAGAGAAGCGCGCGGCGGCCGCGGCGAACGCGCCGGAGGGCAAGAAAGCGCTTGCGGCGTCGAAGGATTGGGACTATATCATCAACCGCAAGGATAAGACGGTAGAGCTGACGGACAGCGGCGCGCGGAAGGCAGAGAAATTTTTCCGTATCGAGAGTATCGCGGAAATCGAGCATGCGGATCTGAACCATCACATTCAGCAGGCGTTGAAGGCGCATAAGCTGTTCAAGCGCGACGAAGATTATATCGTCAACGACGGAGAGGTCATCATCGTAGACGAATTTACGGGTCGACTCATGATCGGGCGCAGATATTCCGACGGGCTTCATCAGGCGATCGAGGCGAAGGAAGGCGTGGAGGTCAGGAGCGAGAATAAGACCTATGCGACGATTACGTTCCAGAACTATTTCCGTCTGTATACGAAACTTTCGGGCATGACGGGTACGGCGAAGACGGAGGAAGCGGAGTTCCGCACGATTTATTCTCTGGACGTCATCGAGATTCCCACGAATAAGCCAATTAAGCGAATCGACCTTCCCGACATGGTGTATTCGACGGTAGACGGGAAGAAACGGGCGATCGTCAACGAAATCGTGGAGCGCCACGAGAGCGGCCAGCCGATTCTGGTGGGTACCTCGTCGGTGGATAAGTCGGAGGAAATTTCTCGTCTTTTGAAGCGGAACGGCGTGAAGCACAACATTTTGAATGCGAAAAACCACGAACGCGAAGCGGAAATCGTGGCGCAGGCGGGCCGTTTCGGAGCGGTGACGATTGCGACGAACATGGCGGGGCGCGGAACGGATATTCTGCTGGGCGGCAATCCCGAATATCTCGCGAAGAAACGCCTCCGCGAAGAGGGCGTGGAACACGATACGATAGAGCTCGCGACCAGCATGTATATTCAGGACATCGACGAAAAGACGAAAGAGGTCCGCGAGAGATATAAGAAGCTGTACGAGCATTATAAGGCGGAGACGGACAAAGAGAAGGAACAGGTGATTGCGGCGGGCGGCCTTTGCATCATCGGTACGGAACGCCACGAATCCCGCCGAATCGATAACCAGCTCCGCGGCCGTTCGGGACGTCAGGGGGATATCGGTATGTCGGTATTCTTCCTGTCCTTGGAGGACGACCTCGTCAAGCGTTTCGGCGGCGAGCGCATGAAGGCGCTTTATAATACCTTCAAAATCGACGAGGACACCTGTTTGCAGTCCCGGCTCCTTTCGCACGGCATCGAGAACGCGCAGAAGAATATCGAGGGCAGAAACTTCGGTATCCGTAAAAACGTCCTCCAATACGACGACGTCATGAACACGCAGCGCAAAGTCATGTACGAGGAGCGCCTCAACGTCTTAAAGGGCGCGAACGTACACGAACAGGTGCTCAAATATATCCCCGACTATGTAGAGGAAACGGTTCGTTCGGCGGTGAACGTCGAGGACATGCCCGAACTTTGGAACGAAACGGAGCTCAACGCGGCGCTGGAAGCGAAACTCCTTCCCGAGGGCACGAACTACGTCACGCGCGAGAAGCTGGAAAAGTGGGATTACGAGCTTGCGCTCAAAAAGATTACCAATAAGACGATTAAGGAATACGAAAAGAAAATCGAGGACATCAAGAGCACGGGAATCGACTTCTACGACGTGGAACGCCGCGTGCTGCTCATGAACGTGGACAGAAACTGGATCGACCATATCGACGCGATGGACCAGCTCAGAAAGGGAATAGGGCTTCGCGCGTACGGTCAGGTAGACCCCGTCATCTCGTATAAGAAGGAAGGCTTCGAGATGTTCGACGAGATGATAGAGCGCATTCAGCGCACGACCATCGCGGTGCTTTTGAAGGTGAAGGTGGAATTCCGACAGGCTCCGCCTCCGCGCCGCCAGATGCCGGAACAGAGCGTTCCCGCGGCGCCCGTTCGGAGGCCTCTCCGCCGTCAGATGCCCGAACCCTTGACGAACATGTCCTCGTATAAGGAAGCGGCGGCGAAACGTGCGGAGCTGCTCCGCGCGGCGAACGGCGCAACGCCCGACGCAGCCAAAGCTCCCGAGGCGCCCGAAAACGGGGAGAACGAAACGAAATAAGGAATTTATGTTTAAGGCAGACGATTACAGATTAAAGATACAGGATATGCGCGAAGGGCTGAACGAAGCGAGATACGCGCTGGATTTGGACAACCAGCGCGCGCGCCTCGAAGAGCTCAAAAAGGAACAGGAACAGCCGGAAGTCTGGCAGGATTTGGAAAAATCGACGAAAATCGGCAGGGAGATTTCGCATATCGAAAATAAAATCGGCGCTTATTCCAAAAGCGACACCGCGCTCAAAGACGCGGAGGAGGTCATCGACCTCATCGAGGAGACGGGCGACGAAAGCCTGATTCCCGAACTCGACGGCATGTTGCAGACGGCGGATAAGGATATCGAGGATATGCGTATCCGCGCGATTCTGAAAGGGCCGTACGATTCGCATAACGCGCTTTTGGCGCTCCACGCGGGCGCGGGCGGAACGGAGGCGTGCGATTGGTGTTCCATGCTGTACAGAATGTATACCCGCTATTGTGAAAAGATGGGCTTTAAGGTATTCGAGCTGGACAGGGAAGCGGGCGACGAAGCGGGAATCAAGAGCATCGACTTCCGCGTGGAAGGCGAAAACGCCTACGGGTATCTCAAAGCGGAAATGGGCGTCCACCGCCTCGTTCGGATTTCCCCGTTCGACGCGAACAAACGCCGCCATACGTCCTTTTGCTCTTTGGAGGTCATGCCCGAGGTCGAGGACGACAACGAAGTGGAAATCAAGGACGACGATATCCGCATCGACATTTACCATTCGGGCGGCGCGGGCGGCCAGAACGTCAACAAAGTGGCCTCGGCGGTCAGAATCACGCACTACCCCACGGGAATCGTCGTGCAGTGCCAGAACGAGCGTTCTCAGCTCCAAAATAAGGAAATGTGCTTCAAAATGCTCCGTTCCAAACTCCTCGAAAAGAAGATAGAGGAACGTCAGGCGGAGGCGGACGCCATGAAAGGCGACGTGAAAAAAATCGAATGGGGCTCTCAGATACGCTCCTATGTATTCTGTCCTTACACCATGGCAAAAGACCACCGCACCGGCTACGAAAAGGGCGATATACAGGCGGTCATGGACGGCGACATTCAGGGCTTTATCATCGACTATCTCAAAAAGACTTAAAAAGATTGTGGGCGATTATCGGCGGCAGGTGCTGCCGATAATTGTTTCTTTCACCGTTATAGTTCGTCTCCTCTTTTCTCTGCCCGTTTCTTCTGATTGGTAGCTCCTCGTTCTTCTGTCCTTCGTTCTCCTGTTCCTTTTTTTCTGTTCTTCATTCTCTCGTTTTTTGTTCTCCTGTTCCTTTTTTCCTGTTCTTCATTCTCTCGTTGTTCCGTTTCTCGTTCTCGCGTTTCTCGTTCGTCCGTCTTTTGGTCGGACAATGTTTTCAAAAGGTGACGTTATGTACTCATTTTCCACCCCCGATCTCAATAAACCCTCCCCGATCATTCTCGGCATCGAATCTTCGTGCGACGAGACGGCAGCCGCGGTGATAAGCGGCAGAAAAATTCTCTCGGACGAAATCGCGTCTTCGGCGGATATTCAATCCTTTTACGGCGGCGTGGTTCCGGAAATTGCCTCCCGCGCGCATACGGACGCGATTTCCGCGGTGGTTTCCCGCGCGGTGAAGAACGCGGGGATAAATTTTGAAAATATCGACGCGGTGGCGGTCACTTACGGCGCGGGACTTCTGGGCGCGCTCCTCGTGGGCGTATCCTTTGCGAAGGCTTTCGCCTATGCCCTCGGAAAACCGCTCGTGGCGGTCAATCATATCCGCGGCCACATGGCGGCGGCCTATCTCGTCGAACCGACTCTCCGTCCCCCGTTCGTCACGTTGCTCGCGAGCGGCGGCCATACCGCAATTCTGTACGCAAAGACGGAATCGGAATTTGAAATTTTAGGCTCGACGCTGGACGACGCGGCGGGGGAGGCGTTCGATAAAGTCGCGCGGGTGCTGGGGCTCAAATATCCCGGCGGCCCGAATATCGAGCGCTGCGCGAAAGACGGAACCGCGAACGTCCCCATGCCCAAAATGTTAAAAGGGGGCGGAGGCTTCGATTTTTCGTACAGCGGCTTAAAGACGGCGGTCATCAACTATTGTCATACCAAGGAGCAGAAAGGGGAGGAGTATTCGAAGGCGGACGTCGCGGCTTCCTTTCAGGCGGCGGCGCTCGACGTGCTCGTGGAAAAGACGATCGCGGCGGCGAAAGCCAAGGGAGTGACGATGGTGACGGCGGGCGGCGGCGTGGCCGCGAATACGTATCTTCGGGAACATTTGTCGGCGGCGTGTAAGGCGAACGGCTTTTCCCTCGTGCTGCCCGAAAAGCGCTATTGTACGGACAACGCGGCGATGATCGCGTCGGAAGGTCTGGTGCAGTACCGCCTCGGCAACTTTGCGGGATTGGAGCTGAACGCCAAGGCGTCTATTCCGCTTTCAAAGTCTCTGGTTATCGGGAGGTAATCCATGGCAGATGTTTTGTTGGACGCGCTTTTAGACACGCTCAAACTTTTCCCGTGGCTGTTGCTGATTTATATCATTATCGAGCTCATCGAGCATAAGACGAATTTAACGGGCCCGAACAACCGTTTGAGCGGGAAATTGGGGCCGCTCATCGGTTCCGCGACGGGGTTGATTCCCCAGTGCGGGTTTTCGGTCATGGCGGCGAAATTGTTCGAGCAGAAATATATCACGGTCGGGACGCTCCTGGCGATTTTTCTCTCCACCAGCGACGAAGCATTTATTATTCTCTTGTCGTCGGGCAAAGGCGCCGTTTGGCTCCTGCCGCTCATAGCGGTAAAAATCGTCGTCGGCGTCGCGGTGGGGTACGCCGCAGACGGAATTTTGAAGGGCTTCGGACGCAGGCAGACGCGCGTCGAATCCTCCCGCGGTAAATACTTGGACGAAGCGCGTTCCCATGCGCATTCGGAACACGCGCATCATTCCCACGGCGCGGTTTCCTCTCCGTCTGAGGGGGCGCAGGGCGTAGGGGGCTCCTTGCCTGAGGATTGCCATGGCGCAGTTTCTTCGTCATCCGAAGTTTCTCACAGCACGGTTTCTTCTTCGTCCGAAGATTCCCGCGATACGCCCTCGCACGAATTGTTTTTGAAAAAAGCGCAGGAAAAGGAATTTGAATGTACCTCCTGCGGGCGGGTGCACGACGAAAGTAAACCGTTTACGCTGTATTTTCTGTCCCCGCTGTTGCATGCGTTGAAAGTGGCGCTCTTTATCCTCATCGTCAACGTCGTTTTGGGCGTCGTGATTTATTATGTCACGGAGGAGCGCTTTATTTCCTTTATGAATAAAAACCTGTTTGTCCAGCCGTTCATTTCCTCGCTCGTCGGGCTGATTCCCAACTGTGCTTCCAGCGTAGTCATCACGGGGAGCTTTTTGCAGGGCGGAATTTCCTTCGGCTCGTGCGCGGCGGGGCTCTGTGCGAATGCGGGACTGGGGTTCGTCGTACTTTTGAAAAACGTGAAGGAATGGAGGCGCAACCTCGTTTTAATCGCGATATGCTATGTCGTCGCGGTGGCGGTGGGGCTGGCGCTCAACGCGCTTTCGCTGCTGTTTTGATTTGAATCGGATAAAAGAGGTGAATTTATGGCATATTTAAGTAAATTTCTCTCCTCGCTTTCGCCGTATACGGCGGGGGAGCAGCCGAAGGATAAGCGGTATGTCAAGCTGAATACCAATGAAAATCCCTATCCGCCGTCCCCGAAGGTATCGGCCGCGCTCCGCGCGTTCGATACGGAAAATTTGAAGCGTTATCCCGCGCCCGACGCAGACGCCTTGCGGGAAGCGATCGCCCGCGCGGAGGGCGTGGAAAAAGACAACGTATTTTGCGGCAACGGCAGCGACGAAGTGCTCGCGCTCTGCGTGCGCGCGTTTTTCGACTCTGACGGGAAGGGCGCGGCGTTTGCGGATTTGACGTATTCCTTTTATCCCGTGTTCTGCTCGTTTTTTTCCGTGCCGTATAAGTCGGTCGCGCTGAAAGAGGATTATACGATGAATCTTTCCGCTTTGACGAAGCAGGACGTGCAGGGAATTTTAATCGCCAATCCGAACGCTCCTACGGGTATCGGAATCCCCCGTAAGGAAATGGAAGCGTTCGTGCGGGACAATGCGGACAAAATCGTGATAGCGGATGAAGCGTATATGGGTTTTTACGGGGAAAGCCTCGCGCCGCTCACAAAGGAATATAAAAATCTGTTGGTCGTCAAGACGTTTTCCAAATACTATTCTCTGGCGGGAATCCGCTGCGGTTACGCGCTGGGGGATAAGGAGCTGATCCGCGGCCTGTTTACGGCGAAGGACTGTTTCAATTCCTATCCCGTGGACGCGCTGTGTCAGGCGGCCTGTGCGGCGGCGGTCTTAGACGGGGAATATTACGAACGCGCGGCGGAAAAGGTGAAATCGGAGCGCGCGCGCCTTCGCGGCGAGCTTTTGAAGCTCGGATTTTTCGTGCCTGAAAGCGCGGCGAATTTCCTGTTCGCGGGGTATCCCCGTCTGGGCGGGAGGAGCATATACGAGGGGCTCAAAGCCCGCGGCGTGCTGGTGAGATTTTTCGATACTCCGAAGCTGAAAGACTTCTGCCGTATCACGGTGGGAACGAAGGAGGAAAACGACGCTCTGCTTTCCGCATTGAAGGAAATTATGAGGGATTTATAATGCTATGAGGGAGGTCTCGTCGGCGCTTTTCGGGAGTGAAATTCTGACGGGAGATCTGGAAGATTTTCCCGCTCTGCTTTCCGCCCGTTTTCCCTTCGGAAAATATCTCGTACTCACCGACGAAGAAAGCGCGTTTCCCGTGCTGGAAACGCTGAAAAATCTGCCGAAAAAGATACAGCTCGTCATAAGGAGCGAAGACGACGCGGTGCCGCTCTTTCACCTTTCCGACGGGATTACCTGCGTGGTCGGGGCGGGGAAAGCGTGCTCTTTGGGACGGTATTTTGCCGCCGCGCGCGCTCTACCGTTCGTCGCCGTCTGCACTTCGCCGGAGCCGTTCGGTTTGTTCCGTGCGCACGCGCGGGTTTTTTCGGGCAAGCAAGAAGTAATTTATCCCGTTCCGCCTCCCGCGCTCGTTTACGGCGGCGCGAGGGAGCTGTCGGAGAACGAAAGGGGACAAATGCGGGCGAGGGCGTTTCTCGTCGCTTGTTCGCTGTCGGTATTTTGCCGCCGCGCCTTAAAGGCGGTCGGGCTTCCCGTGTCCGAGGCCGACTCTTCGGAAAATTTGGAGGCGCTCTTGTCCGCTTCGGCAAAGTGTTTTTCCGAGGGAGCAGAAACGCTGTTTTTCGCGGTAACTGCGGCGGAATACTGTTTTCGTTCGGGGTATCCCGAAGGGGAAATTTTCGCGTTTCGGGACGCGGCGGAAAAAATTTCGGGAAAATCCGATTTGCTCGCCCCGTGTTGTAAAGTGCTTTCGGACGCTTACGCGCTGTTTTTCGAGAGCGGGTTTTACCGCGGCGGGATGGTGGATTATAACGGGCGGCGGGAAGCGGCGGAAAAGCTCGCGCAAGGGACGGATATTTTTGTCGGGGAGAGCGTCGTTCCCTCGTTGAACGAGCTCGAAAAATACGAAAAAAATTTCGAAGAGGCGCGAAAAAAAATATTGCCCGCAATCTCAGGCATACAAAGGGATTGCCGCATTTTCAAAGAAGAAATCGGAAACGATGTTTTTCGCATTTTCGCCGATGTTTTGAAATTGCTTCCCGAATTGTCGCAATCCCTTATGCCATACGGGATTGCGGCACTGATGAGAGATTTTTCCCTGTTATAAAAAATCGCCCTTAAAAATCAGTTTTTTCAATGCGAATTGTGGGTAATTTTATGAAGAAAAGCAAAGTGTATGAATATCTGAATTCCCGAAATATCCGATTTGAAACGACGGAGCATGAGCCCGTGTTCAATATGGCGGAAGCCGCTTCCGTCCCGTTGCCCTATCCCGACGCCGAGGCAAAAAATCTCTTTGTGAGAGACGGCAAAAAGAATTACTATCTCCTCGTCGTCAAGGGAAACAAAAGAGTGAATTTGAAAAAATTCAGGCGGGAAAACGGAATCGGGGCTTTATCGTTTGCTTCCGAACAGGAATTGACGGCCGTTTTGGGATTGACTCCGGGCTCGGTTACTCCGCTCGGTATCCTCAACGATACGGAACATAAGGTACAGTGCTTTATTGACAAAGAATTTACGGAGGACGCGGGACTGATAGGCGTTCACCCGAATGATAACACAGCCACGGTCTGGCTGAAAACGCGGGATTTGATCGACTTGATAAAAGAGAACGGAAATACTGTGCATACGGCGGAATTTTGATCTGAAAAATCTGAAAAAGCCGAAGAGGAAAGATATGACGATCGAGGAACTTATACAAAAGACAAAAGTGTTTCTTTTAGACATGGACGGCACGATTTATATAGACGAGACGCCGATCGGGGAGATGAAAAAGACGCTCTCCCTGCTTCGGGAAAAGGGGAAAAAGCTGGTGTATTGCACGAACAATTCTTCCAAAACTCCCGAAGAATACAGAGAAAAGCTCGCAAAAATAGGGTTTTGGGATTCGCGGGATTTCGTGTATACTTCGGGAACGGCGACGGCGGAATATCTCAAAAAATACCATGCGGGAAAGAGAGTTTATCTTTTGGGCAGAGAAGCGTTGAAGGCGGATTTTTCCGCCCGCGGAATACCGCTCGACGAAAAGAATCCCGAGGTCTGCGTATTGGCTTACGACACCGAAGTGACCTTTGAAAAGCTCAAAAAATTCAACGAATTTCTCGTAAACGGCTGTTTTTATGCGGCGACTCACCCCGATGCGGTCTGTCCCGCAAAGGGCGTGTTTCCGCCCGACGTCGGTTCCTTTATCAAATTGTTCGAGTGTTCGTCTCATCGGCTCCCCGACGTCGTTTGCGGCAAACCGCATAAAATGATGGGCGAGGCGCTCGAAGGGCTTCTGGACGCGAAAAACGACGAAATCGCCATGGTCGGAGACCGTCTGCATACCGATATTCGTTTTGCAAATAACAGCGGCTTTACGGGCGTTCTGGTGCTTTCGGGGGAGACGACGAAGGAGATGCTCCAAGGTTCAAAAGACAGGCCAGACATCGTATTGAATTCCCTGAACGACGTCGCCGCATATCTTTAAGGGAAGAATAAAGAAAGAGAAGTGTTTGAAAGTGCGCGAAAATGCGTTATATATAATTATAAGACCGTAAAAGGGAGGTTTTCAGCATGAAGGAAGTGGAAATCAAGGGCGCGGAAGCGGGAAAATTGACCGTCGCTTTGAGCGGAGACATCGATTCGGGAAATGCGGACGAATTTTATTCCGACGTAATTTCGGCATACAGGCAAAATCCCGCGGATATTGTATTCGATTGCGCCGAGCTGAACTTTATCGACAGCACGACGTTGGGAACGTTCGTCAAGATTCTCAAAAACGCAAAGACGGACGGACATAATATCATTCTCAGAAATTTACAGCAGAAGATCAAAAAGCTCTTTATGATTTGTTCCCTGAATACGATTATGGAGATTGAATGACCATGGAAAACTTTTGCGTTTCTTTGCCTTTATCCAGCGAATATCTTACGACGGTCCGGCTGACGACCGGCGGACTTTGCGCGCTTTGTGGGTTCGACGTGGATTCGGCCGAGGATTTCAAAGTGTGCGTCACCGAAAGCCTCCTGATCCTCAAACGCAACGGGTTCCGCGCGGCCGATATTTCCTTCCGCACGGGCGAGTCGCTTGCCTGTAGCGTTTCCGGCAAGGAAAAGGGGGAACCCGAAGAAAAAACGGCGGACGACGACATTTCTTATGCGTTGTTGAATGCGCTTTTGGGAAATGCGGAATTTGTAAAAGACAACGCAGGCACGGTACAGACCATCGCCTTCGAAGCGTGAGCGGGACGGGTTTTCCATTATGGCAGAAGAAACGATCAACGAGCTGTTCGAGCGATATAAAGAGACCGGTTCGAGGGAGCTGCGCAATAAAATCGCCGAAAAATACCTCTACATAGCCGACATTCTCGCAAAAAAATTCGTGGGGCGGGGTGTGGAATACGACGATCTGAAACAGGTGGCTTCCCTCGCGTTGTTGAAGGGAATCGACCGTTTCGATCCCTCTCTCGGCATGCAGTTTACCACTTTTATCACGCCTACCATCGCCGGAGAAATTAAAAATTATTTCAGGGACCGTTCCAGAATTATCAAACTCCCTCGTCGGCTCAGCGAAATCAGCGCCTCCGTGCGCGAATTCTCCGCCGAATACGAAGGAAAAAACGGCTCGAAACCCAGCATACGCGAGATTGCCGACGGACTTTCGCTCTCGGAAGAAGAAGTCGTCCGCGCGCTGGAAGTGGGCGGAACGGTCTCCCTCGACGGCGTGGCGAGCTCGGGAGAGGACGATTCCGAACATTCCCTCTATGCGCTCCTGCCGGACAACGACGACAAATACGAGCGTCTCGAAATCAAAGACGCCCTGCGTTCGGCCATGAAAGATTTGTCCGATACGGAAAAGGCGCTGATCAAGTACCGCTACGGGGAAGAACTGTCCCAAAGCGAGACGGCCAAACGCTTGGGCGTTTCACAGATGTTCGTTTCGAGAATGGAAAGAAAACTTTTGGCTAAGCTCAAAGAAAGTCTGAAAGATTCCGTCTGAAAAACGGAAACTTCGGAGGCAGAGATATGTTCGTGGAAGTAAAAAATTTTGAGGCGCTGAGAGCGGCGATGAAACAGCTCTGCGACTTTCTCGAAGAACGCGACGTGCCTGAGGACAGCGTATTCGACAGCAAATTGGTGGTCAGCGAGCTCGTCAGCAACGTCTTGCAGCACTCCGACGGAACGGCTTTTCTGGAAGGCGAAATCCGCGGGAATTTTATCGAATTGAAAGTGCGTTCGACCGTGCGGTTTTGCCCGCCGGAAGAAAGCTGTTGTTCGGGCGTATATGCCGAAAGCGGCCGCGGACTGTTCATCGTGGACAGCGTATGTACCGAGCGCTCCTATACGGAGGACGGGGGCATAAAAGTACTGATCAAAATTTCCGGCAGAGCGTCTCTGCCGGACGACGATTAAACGTCCTCCGTTCGGAGGACGTTGTTTTTACAAATATTATTACAAAAAGTATTTTAAGGAGAAAAAGTATGGATATTTCAGAAGCGATGAAGGCAAGACATTCCGTGAGAAGCTATTCCGACAGGCCGATTCCCGAAGATATTGTCAGGATTTTGAAACAGGAAGCGGAAAACTGCAATCTGAAAAGCGGGCTGCGTATTCAGGTGATCACCGACGAGGCAAGCGCTTTTGAAGGCTTTATGGCGCACTATGGGAATTTCCGCGGCGTTAAGAATTATATCGCTTTGGTCGGAAAGAAGTCGGAAGAAGAAAAGGCGGGCTATTTCGGAGAACATCTCGTCTTGAAGGCGCAGGCGCTGGGCCTGAATACCTGCTGGGTTGCCATGACCTTCAAAAAGAGCGCCTGCAAAAGAAATTGCAGAATAGAAAAAGGTGAGAAGCTGCTGTGCGTTCTCGCTCTCGGCTACGGCGCTGCGCAGGGCGTTCCCCATAAAAACCGCGCGGCGGAAGAAATTGCGCCCGCGCTTTCGTCCGCGCCCGATTGGTTTCGGAACGGGACGGAGGCGGCTCTGCTCGCGCCTACCGCCCTCAATTCGCAGAAGTTTCGCTTGGAAACAGAAGGGAACAAGGTACGAGTAAGCGCTTGGGGACCTTATGCAAAGATAAATCTCGGAATCGTAAAATATCACTTTGAAGCGGGCGCGGGAAAAGATAATTTTCAGTGGGCATAAACGGAAACGGAGGGGGAAAACTTCCAACCGAAAACAGGGGCGGGAGTACGGATTCCAAAGAATATAGGCGAACAGAAGAGATAAGCGCGATTGACAAAAGGAGGAAATATGTTTCTCGACAGTGTACGATTTCCGAAGGAAGAGGAAAATTATCCATTTTCCTGCGTACGAAACGCGGAAGAACTCAGAGTGACGAGCGCGGTTTCCCTGTTCTGCGGAGGAAACGGAGCGGGAAAGACGACTCTGATTGAGCTGATTGCTCAAAAATACGGCTGCCCGTTTATCGGAGAGGGGAGGGAAAAATTCCCCAAGGCGCTGCTGAACAAAATACAGATTTCCAAAACACAATTCCCTAAGCAGGTTTTTCGCTTTTCGGCGGAAGAATTCATGAGCTATACGCTGTGGCAGAAGAGAGCGGCACGGGAAGCGAAAGAGGAGATAGAACGGGCAAAGCGGGAATTTAAGGGCATAGCGGCGGGATTTGCCGCTATGCCGCATTTCAGGACGTTGGCGGAAATCGAAAATATGTACGGGCGGGAGCTGACGGAATGTTCTCACGGGGAAGGCTTCATAGAATTCTTTAAGAGCCGCGTGCGGGAAGGAGGACTCTATTTCCTCGACGAACCCGAAGGCGCGCTTTCCTATGAAAACCAATACCGTCTCGGCTTCCTTATCCGAGAACGCGCAAAGCAAAACTGTCAATTTGTCATCGCTACTCATTCGCCCGTTTTGCTTCTGATTCCCGATGCGGCTATATACGAGATAAAGGACGGCGCTATTCAAGAAAAGAATTTTGACGATTTGGAGGACATTCGCTTTTTGGAAATGTTTTTAAGACGCAGAGGAAAGAATATGTTTGATTGAAAAACAGATGAAAGGCCTCAAAAAATGTTAATAAAACAGCCCGACCTTGAAAAAGGTCGGGCTGTCACTTTCAGGGAAATTATTTTCTGATCGCGAACTGATACATCTTGGACAGCAGAGAATCGGGGATTCTGTCTCTGTACTGACCGAGATAAATGAACACTTTGCGGAAGAATTCCGTATTGTCTCCGCCTACCTGATAGTCGGGCAGATTCTTTGTGTCGCCTTTATATTTGAGAATAAAGATTTCCGTGAACTGTTCTCTTTCCGCGCTGTTGAGCGAAGCGATAAACGGATCGAAGCTCCTGCTGTTATAGAAATCATAATCCGCCGTAGCGCCTGCACCCGGTTGTTCCGCCGCGGGAGTCGTAAAGTTATAGTTATAAACAGGAGCCTGCTGAGTCGCGGTTTCTTCCGTGACGGTAGTCGTTTCTTCCTGTACGGGAGCTTCGACTTCCTCTGCTTCCAAAGTCGTCTCTTCCGTCGCCGTGGGGCCTTCATAACGGACAGCTTCCGCATAGACACCGGTTTCGCTTTCTGCCGGTGCGGGCTCTGTCTGAGTCGATTCGGCCGTCGCGGTCGTTTCTTCCGTCGTTTCCGAAACAGGGGCGGTCTCTTCGACTTTCGCCGTCTCTTCGACAACTGCGGGCGCAGCGGCAGCCTTCTTTGCTTTCTTGCGGGCACAGATGACCGCTATCACGAGTACGATTTGCACAAGTACGATCGCCGCGGCGATAAAGGCGTACAAATATGCGTCTTCAAAGGCCGTTACGGTAAACGCTACATAAATGAACAGTCCCGCAAGGAGAAGGTGGATAATATAGCGCACGAGATCGAACGTATAACCCTTCTTGGTGGAAAGGCGAATGGAGGAGACCGCAGCCGCAAGGCCGAGGAAACCGCAGAGTGCGACGAGTGCGTATTTATAGAACTGACCTTCCGTTACGCCGGAAATGATGCTGTCTTCCGCAGAACCCATCAATTCCTTGATACCGTCCGCGCAGTTGACGATTCCGTATACGGTGACGCCTGCAAAGCCGACCGTCAAAATAAACAGAAGCAACGTCATCCAAGTGTGCTTGCCTGCCTTGATAAAGGAGAGAATCAGATAGATGACAAAGCAGACGGCGGCAATCGCAATCATCGCGATGTCGAATGTTCTGTCGAGAGAAGCGCTGTAAAGGGATACGGCCGTAATCGCAACCGCATACGCGCCGAATGCCCAGAAATAGACGAACAGGATCGCTCTCGTCATCGCGGGAGCCGCTTTGCCCGAGCAGAGCGCGATAACCATAAATACAATCGCGAGAATCGCCGCTATGGGAAGGGCATACATCACGAGACTCATCGCTTTGCCCAGCGCGCCGGTTCCGGCGAGCACGGGGATTCCTTTCAGAGTATACGAATCAAAGCCGGACGCAGCCGCTCCGGAAATCGTCTTGGCTACTTCCGCATAAAATTCTGCAAGGCCGTCTTTCTTGAACAGCGCGAGGAATGCGTCGAGAATCGTCTCTTTGCCATAGAAAGCGTAGCCCGCGGACGTGCTGACCAGCAGTTTGACGGGCAATAAGCACAGGCAGACGATCGGCGCGATCGTCAAAATCAGCGCGAGAATACGATAGCCGATATTCTTTTGCTTTTTGGGCGCGGCTTCGGCCGCTGCGGGAGCCGACGTCCCTTCGGCGAGCACTTCTTTCATGTCGTCGTTGGTCACGTTGAGCTCGGCATAATTGGTGCTGGTATTGCTCATAAAATATCTCCTGAAAGTTTATTTTTTCGTTTTTTTATAGTTTTTTTCCTTAACTTCCATAAAGCGGAAAACAGAGTAGAAAACGATAACTTTTCAATTTACTTTATTATATCACTTTCTATTCGATATGTCAATACTAAAAAAATAATTTTTTTGTAAATTTTTCCGTTTTGGCTGTAATAAATTAAAAGTGCGCAAAATAAGGAAAGAATTTCCGTGCCCCGAAAAATTCCTTGAAATTTTTTCGCGTTTGGGATATAATAGAACAAAGACAATTTTTTCCCTTTACGCGGAAAGGAGAATGGCATGACTGAGCTGGAAAAGATTTTCGGGGAAATTCAGGAGCGTTTGGGACTTGAAGTTTCCTTTTACAGGGAAAACGCCCGCGCGCACGGCGGGCCCGTCTGCGAAAAGCCCTTCGACGGTATTACGGATGACGGAAATTATACGTTTTTCCGCTTCCTTTATAAAAATATCGGATATGTCGGCGCTCTCAAAGGCGTGGGGGAAACGCAAAATAATTACGCCATACTTTTGCCCCCTTATATCGAGAGCTTCTCCGACAAGGAAGCCGATCTCTCGAAAACGGAGTACCTTCGACGCATTCTGCTCGGAGAATGTTCCTCCGCGGGCGTGTATAAATATATGACAAAATTTTCCGTCGGCAAAGCCGCTTGCTTCGCCCTCGCCATTCGCGTCCCCAAGTTTTTGGACGAGGTCGTTTCCCTCGCCGCTCAGTACGGCGGAAACAGTCTCGATACCGTCGTCAAAACGGGTTCCGACGAGTGCGTGCTCGTCAAATATCTCGGCGAAGAGGAAAGCGAATATTCCTCCCCCGCCGATTATGCGGATTTCCTCGCTCAGTCCTTAAAGGAAGAGCTCGGTATCGACGTCGTCGTCGGCGTCGGCTCCGTCGTCAAGGGCTTGAAGGATATTTCGCTCTCCTATTCTCAGGCGGCGGGCGCGCTTCGATACGCGGGCGTGTTTTCCAGCAAGGGGAACGTTCATTCCTATAAGGAATACATGCTGGTAAAAATGTTGGAGGACGTTCCGGAAAGCAAACTCGCGGAATATCTGAGCGAACTCACCGACGAAGGCGCGGAGGAAATTTTTGAGGACGAGGAAATGGTCAACACCGCCGAAGAATTCCTCAGAAACAGCCTCAACGTCAGCGAGACTTCCCGAAATTTGTTCATGCATAGGAATACTCTTTTATACAGATTGGATAAAATAGAAAAAGCGACCGGACTGAATATCCGGCAGTTTCCCGACGCCGTTTCCTTCCGCGTCCTTACCGTATTATATAAACTGTTGGAACGGTGATAAAAGACAGAGCATAGAAGCGTAAAAGCGTAAATTTGTCGGAAACGCGGCGACGAGAAAATGAATATAAAGCCGTTACGGCAATGGCAAACGATAAATAACGATAAAAACGACGATGACAGAAAGGAGCAAAGCATTATGAACAACGACGAAAACAAGAACGATAAAAAAACAGAGGGCGACGATTACGTCTTCGACTTCGGAAGGGAGGAAAAAAACGACGGGCAGGCGGGACGGGAAACGCGGGTTCCGCCCGAGGTCTATGAACAGAGGGGAAACATTCCGGGAGAAGTCGGCTCCGAAAAAAACGCAAAACGAAAAAAGACGAACGGCTGGAAAATAGCGGCATGCTGTATCGGCGCTCTCGCGATTGCGGGCGCGGGATTTCTCGGCGGCTATTACGCGTACAGGGGGAGTCTCGATTCCGAAATGCGCTCGTTGATTTGGGCGAAGGACAAAATTCAGAGCGATTATTACGAGGATATTTCCGACGATGAATTTTACGACGCGATCTTCGATGCCGTAAACGGATTGCTCGATCCTTATTCCGCTTATCTCACCGCGGACGAATATGCTGAAATGCTCGACGAGGCAACGGGAATGTGGAGCGGACTCGGAGTGACTTTCTCTTCCTCCGTCTCCGAGGAAAATCAACCGCTCCTGATTATCCGCGTATCGGGAAATTCTCCAGCGGAAGCCGCCGGAATCCGTGCCGGAATGTGCGTCCTCGGTTTCGGACTTACGAAGGAGGAGGTACGGGACGCAAATTCATATGACGAACTTTCCGCATTCCTTTCCGAGAGAAAAACGGGGGAAAAATTCGTCCTCAAACTCAAAGACGGGGAGGAAATCCTTTTCAAAGAGGTCTCAAAGGAAGCGTTTATCGAAAATTATGTCTTTTATCGCTCCGATGACTCCGCGTATATCTTCACGGGCGAAGATGCCGACATCCTTACAGAAAGTCAGAATTTCCTCCCTCTCGACGAGGAGACCGCTTATATCCGCCTTACGCAGTTCAACGGTCAGGCATACTACCAATTTGCTTCCGCTATGAATATTTTCAAAAAAGAGGGGAAGCAAAATCTTATCCTCGATCTCCGCGCGAACGGCGGCGGATACCTGAATATCCTCTGCAATATCGCAAGCTATTTCTGCAAGACTTCGACTGACAAAAATCCCGCCGTCGCCGTCGCCGATTATACCAAAAAGGGCAAAAAAGAAGTCTTTGAAGCCTCCGGAAATTATTACTATGACTATTTTTCCGACGAAAGCTGCATTTACGTCCTCGCCGACAGCGGCACCGCCTCCGCGTCCGAATGTCTCATCGGCTGCATGGTCGACTACGGCGCCGTTTCCTATTCCGATATTTTCCTCTCCGAAAGAAACGGAATCGCTAAAACATACGGCAAGGGCATTATGCAGACCACCGTCCCTTCCTCTATCTTCGGGCGCCCCGATGCCATTAAGCTCACCACCGCCCGCATCCTTTGGCCGTTGTCCGGAAATTGTATCCACGACCGCGGCGTGCTCCCCGAGGACGGCGCTCACGTCGTTTCCGAAAATTATTCCGAGGATGCGGAAATTCTCGAAGCGTGGGAGATTATTTCCGCACAAAAATAAATGTCGTGAAAATAAAAAATATCGGGTAAAGGATACGCGGAAATATGGCAAAAGCCATGGTAAAGAAATTATAAAAATCTTTCGCTAATCCCTAAGGGGGACGTTTTCTCATTTTTGAGAAAACGTCCCCCCTTAAATCGATTGACAAGTAAAATGTATTGTGATATAATTTTAATATCAAAATAATATCGGAGGGATTTTATGGAAGAAATTATATTGAAAAACAAGAAACACGGCATGGCGGCGCTGATTGTCATTATCGCGATATATGCGCTGGCGATTGTCGGTATGGTCTTTGGTGCGGGAATGATGGAGGGGGACGGAAACCCGGTTCTGTTTATCGCATCGTTCGTCGTCGTCATGATTGGCTGGGTTCCCGCAATGGGACTCAAAATCCTCAAACCGCAGGAGGCTTTGGTTCTGACTCTGTTCGGTAAATACGTCGGAACGCTCAAAGGGGAGGGCTTCTACTTCGTCAATCCCTTCTGTTCGTCGGTCAATCCCGCGGCAAAGACGAAGCTCAATCAGAGCGGCGACGTCAACAGCGGGGCGGGGGAGGCCGTAAAGGCGGCCGCGAACGCCGGCATTTCCACGAACAACAATAAGATTTCTCTGAAAATCATGACGCTCAACAACAATCGGCAGAAGATAAACGACTGTCTCGGCAATCCCGTGGAAATCGGAATCGCGGTCATGTGGAAGGTCGTGGATACCGCAAAGGCCGTATTCAATGTGGATAACTACAAGGAGTATCTTTCCTTGCAGTGCGACAGCGCTTTGAGAAATATCGTCCGCATTTATCCCTACGACGTGGCTCCCAACGTCGATACGACGGGCGACGGAATCGCGGACGAGGGAAGCCTCAGAGGTTCCAGCGAGGTCGTCGCTTCGAGAATTAAGGACGAAATTCAAAAACGCGTCGAAGAGGCCGGATTGGAAGTCATAGAGGCCAGAATTACTTACCTCGCTTATGCGCCCGAAATCGCCGCCGTCATGTTACAGCGCCAGCAGGCTTCCGCCATTATCGACGCGCGCAAAATGATTGTCGACGGCGCAGTGGGAATGGTGGAAATGGCTCTCGAACGGCTCAGTCAAAACAGCGTCGTCGAACTCGACGAAGAACGCAAAGCCGCTATGGTCTCCAATCTGCTCGTCGTTCTTTGCGGCAATCACGACGCTCAGCCCGTCGTAAATTCGGGAAGTTTATACTGAGATGAACGATACTCAGAAAAAACAGGTGCCGCTTCGCCTGTCTCCGAAACTGTATGCGGCTATCGCGGCTTGGGCGGAGGACGATTTCCGATCCGTGAACGGGCAAATCGAATACCTCCTTTCCGAGTGCGTTCGGCAGCGGAAAAAGAACGGAAAATATGTCTCCGACGAAATCGACGTTCCGCCTGAATTGGATATTTGAATAAAAATCGCGATATTTTGGTGTAAAGTTTTGCGGCTGACTAAAACATTTTCAATCGACAACAATAAATTTTTTATCGGTATATTGACAGACTTTCCCCGATATGATATAATACCTCCGTTGCAGGATAACCAAAGGCAACAAAGGAGAAATTATGAAAAAATCGGGGAAAATCTTTTTTTGTCCGTTTGCTGTGCGGCTGTCGCCGCGGCCGGATTGGCGTTGACCGCGTGCGGCGGGGATAAGGGCGACGCGACGGCGGGGCTGAAACCTACGGAGGGGCTCAGATATATTCCCGCTCCGGACGGAGAAGAGGGGTACTGGGTATCGGGAATGGGGGCCGCGGAGGTTTCCGAATTGGTGATTCCTTCGACTTACCTCGACGAGCCGGTTACGGGAATCAAAGCAAGTGCTTTTCGCGGAAACGAAGATTTGATGAGCGTGGCTATTCCTTCAAGTGTAAAGACGATCGGGGAAATGGCTTTCTACGAATGCGGATTATTGAAGGCAGAGTTTTCCGAGGGACTGGAAGAAATCGGGGAAAGAGCCTTCAGCAGTTGTGATATGAGCGAAATAGATTTGCCGGAAAGTCTGAAAACGATAGGGGAATATGCGTTTGCTTATTGCGATTCCCTGAAAGAGATAACAATTCCCGCAGGAGTGGTTTCCATAGGGGAAGGAAGTTTGCATTGCGAAGCATTGGAAACCATTACCGTGGCGGAAGGAAACGAGAGCTATTATATCGAGGGCGGCTGTCTGATAGAACGGGAGACAAAAACTCTGCTTCACGGCGGGGAGAAAAACGCGATTCCCGACGGGGTCGTTACATTGGGAGGACTAACTTTTTCGGGCAGCCTTGCAGAGAGTATTTCGTTGCCGGATTCAGTTATGACTATAGGAGATCTTGCCTTTTGATCCTGTGAGAATCTGACCTCCGTAAGGTTATCTCCGGCGTTAAAGACAATAGGGGAAAGCGCTTTTTCTAATTGTCCTTCTTTGAAGAATATAACTATTCCCGATTCCGTGGAAACAATCGGCACGTTCGCTTTTTCCTCTTGTTCCTCTTTGGAGAATATAACCATTCCCGATTCCGTGGAAACAATTGAGAACAATGCTTTTAATGATTGTACGGGCTTGAAAAAGTTACAGCTCGGGAAAAGCGTCGAACATATCGACACAGAATATGTCCGCAAATATGGTAGGGCATAAGCCGTTGAAAACCTTATAATTAATACGCTTTCAAAGCATCAAAAATCAAAAACAGACCGAAAGGAGTGTCAAACCTCGCTCAACACAGCCAGCGGTCTTTTTATGTGTCGAGATTTTTCGATATTGGGAAGACACCAATTTGTCTGTTTTCGACCAATCATGAAAAAAGCGATAATGCGCGTTTAGTTGATACGCTTTCACGATAAATCATGCGTCAAACATATTCAAGGAGTTATAGAAAGCAGGAAAAAAGGGAGCATATTTTTTTTGTTTTTTCGTCATAGCTATTGATAAAATATAGCGTTCGTGTTATAATATTCACGTCATATTATTTCGGAGGGTGGCGATGACTTTTGCCGAAAAAGTAAAGCACGTTCGAAGCGTGCTACAACTTAGCCAAGAAAAATTTGCTATTATGTTGGGAGTCTCGTTTGCGACTGTAAACAGACTTGAAAATGGACACGCAGTTCCGAGCTATGCAACAATGGAGAAATTCGCTTCATTGTGCAAGGAGCATAATATTTCATTTGATTAAGACCATTAAGGAGAAGAACAATGCCGAACGAAAAAAGTAATGCGAATATTGGATTTGAAAAAGAAATCTGGGATGCTGCGTGTGTTTTATGGGGACATATCCCGGCTGCTGATTATCGGAAGGTAATAGTTGGGTTAATTTTTTTGAGGTATGTTTCCTGCGCTTTTGATAAACGGCATAATGTCCTTGTCGAAGAAGGCGATGGTTTTGAGGATGATAAAGACGCTTATACCGCAGAAAATGTGTTCTATGTGCCAGAGACTGCTCGTTGGAGCGTGATTGCATCAGCCGCACATACGCCCGAAATTGGTAAAGTAATTGATGAGGCAATGAAAGCGATCGAGGTCGAAAATCCTGCCTTAAAGAATGTCTTGCCCAAAAATTACAACAACCCTGATTTGGATAAACGTGTGCTTGGCGAGGTTGTTGATTTATTTACGAACAATATTCGCATGGATGATGTTGATCAGGGCCGTGATTTGCTTGGACGGACATATGAATACTGCATAGCGCAGTTTGCTGCATATGAGGGCGTAAAGGGAGGCGAATTTTATACCCCGTCGAGCATAGTCAAAACCATAGTAGCTATATTAATGCCATTCAATAATTGCCGCGTATATGATCCTTGTTGTGGTTCGGGAGGAATGTTCGTTCAATCCGTAAAATTTTTGCAGGCCCATTGTGGGAATAGAGGTGGTATCTCTGTGTTTGGACAGGAATCAAATGCGGATACATGGAAAATGGCAAAAATGAACATGGCTATTCGTGGTATCGATGCTGATCTCGGCCCGTACAATAGGGATACTTTTTTCGATGACTTGCATCCTACGCTTAAAGCTGATTTTATCATGGCAAACCCGCCATTTAACCTTTCCAACTGGGGCCAAGATAAACTCAAAGACGATAAAAGATGGAAATATGGAACGCCTCCTGCGGGGAATGCGAACTTTGCGTGGATTCAGCACATGATATACCATCTTGCACCCAGAGGTAAAATCGGGTTGGTGCTTGCCAATGGCGCGTTGTCATCCCAATCCAGCGGTGAGGGGGAGATACGAAAGAATATCATTGAAGATGACCTTATCGAGGGCATTGTTGCTCTCCCTACGCAGTTATTTTATAGCGTTACCATCCCCGTGACGTTGTGGTTCATAACAAAAGGGAAGAAACAGCCGGGGAAGACCGTGTTCATCGATGCCAGAAAAATGGGACACATGGTAGACCGAAAGCATCGTGATTTTTCGGAAGAGGATATCAATAAGATAGCGGATACTTTTGCCGCTTTCCAAAACGGAACTTTAGAGGATGTAAAAGGATTCTGCGCCGTTAAGACGACAGCGGATATTGCCGCACAGGACTACATTCTTACGCCCGGTCGCTATGTCGGCATTGAAGAGCAGGAAGACGATGGTGAGCCGTTTGAAGAAAAGATGACGCGACTCACTTCCGAATTGTCCGAGATGTTCAAAAAATCTCACGAATTAGAGGATGAGATCAGGAAGAAGTTGGGGGCTATCGGGTATGAAATTTGAATGGCAAGACTTAACTTTAGGAGATATTGTAGAAACTGTAATAGATTACCGTGGAAAAACTCCGAAAAAGTTAGGAGGAGATTGGAGTGATACGGGATATAGGGCTTTTTCTGCCAAAAATATTAAGACGGGGCAGATTGTTCAGTGTGAGTCAATCAGATTTGTTGATGAAGCAATGTACCATAAATGGATGAAAGAAGAAATTCAAAGAGGAGATATTTTGATTACTTCTGAAGCGCCTTTTGGTCAGATTTTTTATTGGGATAGTGATGAAAAGATTGTTTTAAGTCAAAGATTATTTGGTGTCAGGATAAAAAAACAATACGATTCAAGGTTTGTTTATTATTACATGACCACAAATGAATTTCAGAGCGAAATGGATCATCGGGCAACGGGGACAACGGTTGTTGGATTGCGTCAGCCTGAACTTATGAAATGCGCGTTGAGATGTCCCGATTATGAGACACAGAGAAAAATTTCTGCAATATTAACTGCGATTGACAATAAAATTGCGGTAAACGAGGCGATAAATCATAATTTAGTGGCTTAAACCTCGATTTCGGACACGTCGATTGCGCCAGACATGAGCTTTGGAAGAATCATATCACGAATTTCCGCGAGTCGCTCATTTTCTAATCCATTGGAATAAACCTTTGCATTCACAGACTGACAAAATGTATTAAACTTTTCTATCAATTTAACGGGAGCAATATTAATTGGCTCTGTTTCAAGAAATCCGTTAATGTCGAGATTTTTAATACCTGTTGTACCGTTCTCGTAAGAGAAGAAAACGCCCAAATTGTAAAGGTATTGCCAATAGTGAAATACATACATACTAAATCCAACAATTGGTTTTATGGCCTTGCAAAAATTGGTGCAAACCATGCCTTTATCATAGCGAGCAAGTAGTGAGTCCGAAACTACAGCGGCTCGCCCTGTGGATTGTGTTGGACTTCCGCCTGAAATTTCTACCACGATGTCACCATCTACGAGTCGCTTGGCGGCAAAGTTTTTAGGAGGAATATACCTTATAGGCATCTTTCCCTTATTCCCGGCTCGAACTTCGGGAATATCCGCACCACGAATACAGTAAACCATTTCCGTATTATTTCCGGAAGGCGTATCTTTGCCCCAATCTCCGCTGATTGTTTTTTTGATAAGGTCAGAGAAAGTTCCTTTCTGCCATGATGAAGAGTCTGAATTATCAATGAACAATTCCTTAAACATTGCAGCCGCTTGCTGCTCTAAATTATGATTTATCGTTAATCGGGTGAAGGATTGACCGCATATAAGCAAATATGTATAATTAAAATGATATACAGCTTGGGACGCAGAAGTCCAAGCAGGAGGATATGATGGCTTTTGCAGAAGATAATTATGAAAATTCCGTCATTCAGTTATTTACGGAAATGGGCTATAAACACCTTTACGGCCCGGAGGTGGAGCGCGACTATCGTAGTCCATTTTATGATGTTGAGCTGGAAGAGTCAATTAGACGGATAAATACAGGCATCCCCGAAGACGCCATACAGGATGCTCTTTTTCGTTTGCGTAATATTGAGATCGGTGAGTTGGCGCAGAAGAACGAAGTATTCATGGATTATCTTCAGAACGGAATCGGAGCCAGATACTATAAGAATGGGGAAGAACGGTCGGATATAGTGCGCCTTATCGACTACGCAAAGCCGCAAAATAATTCCTTTATCGTCGCTAATCAATGGACGTTTATCGAAAATAGTAACAAGCGTCCTGACGTAATATTATTTATCAACGGGTTGCCTTTAGTCCTTATCGAGCTGAAATCGCCGTTGAGAGAAGATACTGACGTTTCCGAAGCATACAGACAATTACGGAATTATATGATAGAAATTCCGACGATGTTTGTCTATAACGCAATTTGCGTAATGAGCGATCATCTGACTTCCAAAGCTGGAACCATAACCGCAGGGGAAGACCGCTTTATGGAGTGGAAGACGAAAGATGGTAGCTATGAGGATACACAAGAGGCGAAGTTTGATACCTTTTTTGAGGGTATGTTCGAGCAGGAACGCCTCCTTGACATTATTAAAAATTTTATATGCTTTTCAAATGATGGGTTGGAGCGCGTCAAAATATTGGCTGCATACCATCAGTATTTTGCCGTAAAAAAAGCAATCGAATCAACTAAAAAAGCAGTAGCCACAGACGGAAAGGGTGGTGTGTTTTGGCATACACAAGGCAGCGGCAAATCGCTTTCTATGGTGTTTTATGCCCATTTGCTGCAAGAGGCTCTCGATAGTCCGACAATTGTAGTTCTGACGGATCGTAATGATCTTGACGACCAGCTTTATGGTCAGTTTTCAAGATGTAGGAACTTTTTACGCCAAACGCCTGTGCAGGCAGATAAGCGTAAACTTTCAGAACAAGACATTGAGAGAAATAAGCATTTGCGAAAGGGCGATAAGCCAATAATCGGGTTAAAGGACTGGCTTGAGGGGAGGGCGGCAAACGGTATCATTTTTACTACGATGCAGAAGTTCGAGGAATCGGAAGAGGCTCTTTCTACACGCAGGAATATTATCGTAATGGCTGATGAAGCGCATCGTGGACAGTACGGGTTGGAGGAGAAAGTTGATTCCAAGACGGGTAAAATTATCGTTGGTACGGCGCGAATAATCCGTAATAGCCTGCCGAACGCTACATATATCGGATTTACTGGCACGCCAATTTCGCTGAAAGACCGCAACACCAGGGAGGTCTTTGGCGATTATATCGACGTGTACGATATGACTCAGTCCGTTGAGGATGGTGCAACGCGGCCCGTATATTATGAGAGCCGAGTCATCAAGTTGCATTTGGACGAGGAAACTCTAAAGCGTATCGATGCCGAATACGAGGTGATGGCAAATAACGCTGAACCCGAAGTGGTTGAAAAGAGCAAGCGTGAACTGGGGCAAATGGAAGCTCTCTTGGGTAACGATGCCACCATTGATTCGTTGGTAAAAGATATAACAAAGATAATCTGCCGAATATTGTAAAAATTAGCATTGCAACAATCGGCGATGAAAGAACTAATCAAAGCGACAACTATGAAAAATGAATTATCCGTCAACGGAATCGAGGTAAAGTACAAAAAATAAACAAGGACGATTATATATCTTTGGGAAATTATAAAAATAAAGAAACAGAACAGCAAATTCGCGGTCGGAGAAGATGAATTTTTTCCGACTTTTCAAATCAATACGAAAATTGAAGTTTGTATACCGAACCCGCAGATTTGGGTGCAAGCGATATTAGGTGAATACGGAGATATATTTTATGGTTACTTTCTGTTCGCTCAGTATCGTTATTTTTAAATGTTCAAACAATATTATATGGTTCGTTTCCGTTTTTAAAATATCTTTTATAAGAATATGAATAGAGGTTGCCTGTATTTGCTTCTTGTAACCAATGCAAGGAATATGATGTCTAATATCAATATGTGCATGGCGTTGCGTATCGTTCTCATGCAAAAAGTATAACGGTGGCGTCAGCGTCTCTGAATGTAAATGCTTTGGTGATGAAAAACTTTTAGGCGATCATCTTGCAAGATTAAAGAAGTATATCAATCAGTCGGTGTTTCACTGTAGCCTAAATTGTTTTTCGCATATCTTAAAACAAATAATTTGAATTCAGGCTAGTACGTCTAAAATATTTTTGTCTTTTTTGCTATAAAATATACACCCTAAGGTTTCTCTAACTTTTGGAGCGTATATCATAAGCAGGTAGTACTTGACTAATATATGTTTTACTCAAAATTGTTACGATAACTTTTATACAGCTTTGGTTTGAGAAATATTTCTATTTTTTTACCGTCCGGATTTTTTATATTCCGTTCCATAATTATTGCCGCTTCCTTGCCAATATTTGCGTTGTCCTGTTCTATAAAAATAGGATTTTCCGTATCGGTAAAATTTTCTCGGAGCATGTCGAGATAGACGATTGCATACAGATTTAACGGTATTTTTAAGATATGGAGAAGCTGCATTAAATATAGACTGGGAGCGTAGTCTGCTGTGACAATTTCTTAAATGCTTCGCCGAAAAAACCAGAAGTATTATCCTTATCCACGAGAAAACAAAATTCATAGTCGGTGGGTAAAGCGTGTTCAATAAGCGGTTCTTCTCTTTATCATGTTATTTTATGAACAAAAAACAACTATTTTTTGCAAAATAGGGAAATCGGCGTGAAGATTGAAAAGGTTGAAAAAAGTAAAAAAATTTTTCGAAAAAGGTATTGACAAATATCTGAAAGCCTGTTATAATAAAATTAAAGAGTGATATCACTCTTTGCCCTTTTCATTCGGAAAGGGCAAAGAATTCATTGTTTGGCTTTGACAGGCCATATTTTTTGAATGGATATGTATTCGAGTTCATATATTAAAGTAAGGTAAAAGAGATTTTTGAAAAATTCATAAACCATGCGAACTGGCTGTAAAAGCCAATTTTTTTAGAGACTATATGTATTCGAGTACATATCAATCGGGAAAACAAGGAGATATATTATGACTACGGTAGGGAAAGAGTTGAAAAGCAGAAATTTAAATTGGAAGAAGTATGCATTTGTATACGGCATGATAGCTTTTCCGATTGTTCAATTTGCGATTTTTTACATATGGGTCAATTTTAACTCTATTATAATTGCGTTTCAGGAATTCGACGGTTATATGGAAACGGGCGGAGAGAAATATATTTGGTCGTTGCAAAATTTCAAAAATTTCTTTTTGGAATGGAAATTGCCGAATTCGGAAGTAATCATCGGATTAAAAAACACGTTAAAATATTTCATCGTAAACTTAGTATTTTTACTTCCCGCATGTTTTTTAATTTCCTACTTTTTATATAAAAAAATTGCAGGATATAAGGCATTTCGCGTAATTTTCTTTTTACCGTCGATTATCAGCGCGGTAGTATTGGTTACAGTATATAAAAACATCATTCAAAAGTACGGACCCGTTTATACTATTTTAGACGAATTATTCAATTATCAATTGCCATCGTTGCTTTCCAATAATGAGACGGCTACTCCGACAATTATTTTTTATACGATTTGGACGGGATTTGGAATCAATATGCTGTTATATCAGGGTGCGATGGGGCGTGTTCCCGAAGAGGTTATCGAAGCGGGCATTCTGGACGGAATAACCTGGTGGCGTGAATTGTTTTCCGTCATTATGCCGATGGTATGGCCTACGCTTTCCACCACGATTATTTTGCAAATTACGGGACTTTTTAACAGCACCGGACCGATTTTACTTTTTTCGTCGGCGGGAGTCGTGGCGGGATCGTATGAAACCACTACTTTATCGTACTGGATTTACGCACAGACTTACTCGGGAACGAATTATAATTATCCTGCGGCGATAGGGATTTTCTTTACATTGGTAAGTTTCCCGATTGTCCTTATTACGCGCTGGGCTTTTGCTAAAATCGATCCCGATGTGGAATATTAAAGGAGGAAAAAATGAAGGGAAAAATTTTGAAATCTAAGAGCAAAAGTTATCTGATTGCCAAAATAATCGTATTTATCATTTTTGCAATCTATGCCTTTACTTTGTTGTACGCATTGGCTTGGGCTTTTATAACGTCGTTCAAAGATCAATTCGAATACATGAAAGACAAAAACGGCCTTCCCGATGTATGGCATTTCGATAATTATTTAACCGCGATCAAATCTGTATCCGTAAACGACCACGGAATGCTGGCAATGCTGATCAATTCGCTGTGGTATGCCGGCGGCGGTGCGGTTTTGGGAACGCTGGTTTCCTCTATGGTTGCGTATGTCGTGGCAAAATACCGTTTTCCGGGAAGAAATGTATTGTATACGGTGGCTCTTTTGACAATGATGCTTCCAATCGTCGGCGCAATGCCGTCTCAATACAAGGTATATACGACGTTGGGAATCATTAATTCACCTTTTATGTTATTGTCGCTTGCGGGCGGATTCGGTTTCAATTTCGTGGTATTGTATTCCTATTTTAAAAGTTTGCCATGGTCTTACGCCGAAGCGGGATTTTTAGACGGGGCGAGCCATTTGACTGTTTTTATGAAAATCATGCTTCCGCAGGCAATAAACGTCATGGGGGCGTTGCTTATCGTTGCGGGAATCGGACTTTGGAACGATTATATGGCCCCTATTCTGTTTCTCCGGGATTTTCCCACCTTATCTGCGGGACTTTACGTTTATCAGATGCAGACGATGAGAAAGCTGAACGTTCCCGTTCTGTTTGCGGGACTGCTGTTAAGCGTATTGCCGGTTATCGTATTATTTGTCTGTTTCCAAAATACAATGATGGATATGACTATGGCAGGAGGCCTGAAAGGCTGAATATAAAAAATCAATTTTTGAGGAGTAAATGATGAACAAAAAAATTTTTTCACTCGTTTTTTCGATGGTGTTCGCTGCGACTTCTGCGAGCTGTCTTACCGCCTGTAAAGATTCGGGCGGATTGGACGCATTTCCGGAATATGCCGACGATAAACAGATGATGATCGGCGGTTGGGATTCTCCAATGAATACCTTGGAAGATTATCGCATGGCAAAGGAAATGGGACTTACACATATTTTTATCGATGAGTATTTTGCGCCCAAGGGGTCTCAGGATTACAAAGATATTCTCGGTTTCTGCGAAGAAGTCGGTTTGAAAGCCATCGTGAATATGGGCGCGAGCGTGGACAGTGAAAAACCGACCGATACGACTGATTACAGTATATATCCGGCCGTGGATATGATCAATTATTGGGACGAACCTACGATAGACAGATTTGAACTCATCAAAGAATTGGCAAACGAGCATGAAGCGCGTTATAAGGACAAGCGAGACATGACGTTTTATATCAATATGGATCCCTCCGGAGGAGGCGGGGATCCGGATGAGTATGTAAGAACTTTCTGCGAAGAAATCATGCCTTTGGTATCGGGGAGAAAAATTCTTTCGACGGACGTTTATCCGCTCTCGGGAAAAAACGGGGCGCATTCCGTTTCTTCTGCATGGCTGCCGCGGTTGGAACTGAATGCAGTTTATGCGAAAGAGTTCGATATGGAACAACACTTTTTCGTTCAGTCTTATTGGAGTAACTTGACGGGAACGCGTGAAATTTACAGCATAGATGACCTCCGGTATCAGTTTTACGTGGATATGGCGTACGGAGTACAGAATTTCTCCTATTTTACGTATACGCATTCTTTTATCGAAGGCTTCGGCGGCGGCTGTGTGGAACGGGAAGTTTCTTGTAAAAAGACTGCGCTTTACGATTGGGCGCAGGAGATTAACGCCGAACTTGCAAAATTCGACCACGTCTATCTTTCTTTTGATTGGAACGGTACTATGCCGATTGTCGGTACGGATAATCCCGACGGGGAGAACGCGCACTTTATGGCATTGAAACATTCTCTAACAGCTCTCGAATGCGCGAATAAAGTGACCGCCACGCAGGATACGCTCGTGGGACAGTTTAAGGACGCAGACGGCAACGACGGGTTGATTGTGACCAATTATACCGATCCTCTCGACTTGGTCGACGACGTAGTCAGTTTCGAATTTAAAAATGCCAATCGTGCGCTCGTGTATCGCGGCGGGGAGCGCAAAATATATGAAGTCAAGAATGGAAAATTGGATATACGGCTCGCTCCCGGAGAGGGCGTATTCGTAATTCCGGTGAAATTAAAATAAAAGCAAGGAGGCTTATGATGAAAAAATCGATTTGTGTACTTTTGACTCTCGGAATCGGGCTTAGCTGTTTTTCGGCGTGCGGAGGAAACGGTGGAGACGGCGGTAATAACGGAGGAAAAGGCGGCCTGGTCAGGGTTCAATATTTTGCCGGAGGCTTTGGAGACCAATGGCTGAAAGATATCGCTGCGGATTATAAGAAGGCGACGGGCGTTACGATTAAATTGGTTCCGAGTTATACAAACGGCGAAATTCAATCGCTTTTGAACAGCAAACAACAGACAAACGACATTCTGATGCCGCTGCTCGGCGTTTGGAGTGCTCAGGATGCGGGATTGCTGGAAGATTTAACGAGCGTTTATGAGGCAATCCCCGCGGGTGAGACCGTGGCCATAAAAGATAAAATGAATCCGAACATCCGCGATTATATGCAGGCGGACGACGGAAAATGGTATCAGATGAACGGTGCGAACTCCGTTTCTACTCTGTGCTATAATGCCGATACGCTGGATAAATTTCTCGGAGAAGAGGGGACGGAGGACGGCTGGGAAGTTCCCAATACGACCGACGAACTTATCGAATTGTGTGACCGCTTAAAAGAACAAGAGGGGGTGTCGGCGTTCACGCTTTCCACACAGACAAATTACTTTTGGGATTATCTCGGTATGATTTGGTGGGCGCAGTATGAAGGCATAGAAAGCTTTAATAATTATTTCGAGGGAAAATACCTTGCAGATGACGGGACATGGCAACTCGGTCCCGAGATCAATGATGCCGAGGGAAGAAAACTTGCCTTGGAGATGACCTCGAAATTATTGAATCAGGCTAACGGCTACGTACATTCCGACGTACATGACATGGATTTCACCTCTGCACAGCTTACTTTGTGCGCGCAGGGATTCGGCGAGAATAATGACGAAGTGGCATTCATGGTGAACGGAGACTGGTTTGAAAACGAAATGCTGATGTACCTTACGCAAAAGCCGCAGGATATCCGCATGATGCGGCCGCCCGTTTTGAGCGACCTTACGAAAAAATTGACAACGGTAAAATCGGATGAGCAGCTCTCCGCCGTAATCGATGCCATTGACAGCGGGGCCGATTCTTACGAAAACGTGAGCGAGGAAGATTTTGAAACGATTAAAAACGCGAGATTGATGGCATACACGGCTACGCCGAATTATCCGATTTGTATTCCTTCTTATCGTCCCGAAAAACAAAAACAACTCGCCAAGGATTTTTTGATTTATCTTTGTTCCGAGCGCGGTCAGGCAACTTACGCAAAGGCCATGAGCGGGTTGACTATGCCTTACGGATATGAAGTGAATATCGAAAATGCGAGCGATTTCGTAAAATCCCGTATTCAGTTATTCGGAAACGATATGATTCCCGTATTCGGAAATCCTAAATCCCCGATGGTTTACCGCGGCGGATTGAGCGATTTCCCGGGGTCAAGCGGTACGATAGACGCGTCCATGGTCGACGGGAAATCCGTCTCCGGAATTTTATCGACGAGCGGAGAAACCATTACGCAAAAATGGCAGCAGTATTTGGACTCTATGAAAAAATAAAATAATTATAAAGAATTATAAAGGGGAACAAAAATGAAGAAATTTTTAGTTTCATTATTTTCGGCGATTATGCTGGTCTGTTTCGGAACGGCGTTAGCCGCCTGCGGAAAAATTGCGGGAAAGATAGACGCGCCGACGGAGACGATAGAAGCGGAGCTCGGTTCGTATGCGATTCCGATATACGATGTCATAGACGAGGACGGAATGGTTTTGGCGGGATACACCGTAACAGCCAAATCCATTACCGCTCCAGACGGAAGCGAGGTGCCTCAGGCCTATAACAGCATTATGGTGGAGACGCCCGGCATTTACACGTTTGTGTATACGACGGGAACAAAGGATATCAAAGACGCCACGGTAAAGGTGGACTTCGGTGACAGAACCGCGCCTACGATAAAGATTGACGAGGAAGATATTCCCGCTTTCTTCATGACGGGAAACACGTACAAAATTCCCGCATATACCATTAACGGAGGCCCCGATTCTTCCAAATGTTGGACGAAAGTATATACGACTGACGAAAACGAAGTAATAAAGGACGAGGTATCCGTCAATCAGGGAAATTTCGTGGCGACGGAACGGACAGGAAAGTATTTGATCTGGATTCATGTAGAAGATGCGGCGGGTAACTTTAACGATTATAAATATTACAGAACGGTAGACGGCCCGAAGGCGATTGAAGAGGACGTCATCATGTATTTTGACGACGAATTCGGAGAACGTCAGGTATCTCCCCACGAAGAACTTTACGGCGGAGAATATGTTGCCAAAGATACGCCGGGGGCATTCGTCCGCGACGGTGACGACGGGGCGTTCAAAGTTTCTCTGAATAATGTCGAGACTATCAATAACGAAGTATATTTCAATATCGATAATCCCGCAATTACCGATGTCAGCGACTATGATTATCTTTCCATGTGGATATACAACGACAATGATTTTGACGTGCAAGCGGGCTTCCGTTGGTGGAACGATACGCTTGTTCCCGCGCATCAATGGACGCGCGTCGTTTGGTCGGTAAAAGATTGGGGAAACAATCGGGATGAAAATGAAAAAGCCGTGCCAAACACAAATATTATCGGCACGCAGATAAGACTCATGGGCTTTCCGAATAACGAAAGCGGGAAACCTTATCCGCGCGGTACTTTCTATTTTTCCACGATGAAAGGAGGGTACGGCAGTTCGGACAGCATTGCCGAGCTCGATTATGAAAGAGGGGCAAGCAGAGTTCAGGTGTATGAGCCCTCGGCTTATACGGGCGGATATAGCGCGGAAAAGGCTTACGGCGACGCGAGCGGCGCTTATAAGATTACGATGACGAAAAAGCCGGAGAAGAACGGAGAAATTTATCTCCGCCTGACCGCACCTCTTTTGAAAGACGTGCGTGCTTACGACTATTTGTCGCTGTATATCTACAACGCAAACGCCTACGAAGCCAGTGCCGCTACGATATGGGCGGAGGATCAGAAACTTTCTCCCGGCGTTTGGAACAGAGTCAAATTTCCCGTGTCGTTGTTCGGCAGCATCACGGACATCGATAACGATAAGCCCGGTCAGCAGTTACAGGCTACGGATATTACCGGATTTACGCTGCGGATTTGCGGATTCGGAGAACAAACGGAGGGTGTTTACTATCTTTCATCCATTGTGGGAGAGCACGCTTTACAGAAGAACGACACGGTGATTTCCTTCAACTCCGAAGCCGATGAAGAAAACATGAAAGTTTGTCTGCCGTACGAATATACCGGAGAATACAGCACGGAACAACATTATGGTGACGAAGCGGGTTCTTTCAAGGTTACGGTCGATTTCAAAGACGATGTAACCGCATTGCGTGATAATCATATCTATCTCGCCATAGCAAAGCCTCAGATTTTGGATATTCGCGCTTATAATTATCTCAGCGTATGGATTTATAACTCCAACTCTTTTGACGCGATGGCAGGAATTTTGTGGGGAGCGGATACTCTCTTGAAAGCGGGGGAGTGGACAGAACTTCGGATTCTCAATCCCGACCATCATCTTGCGGAAAGCTGGGTACCGACGGACAATCCCAAGGAATTCCAGGCAAGCAAACGCACATACTTTGCCGATATTACCAATCTGATCATCCGTATTTTCAATGTAGGGACGGAAAACAAACTTGTAGAGGGATCTACCTTTTATGTTTCGGGAATCAAGGCAGTGGCGAACGACAAGAGCAACGTGACCAAGCTTTACGCGTTCGACGAAAATGCTCCCGAAAGTAGTTCGCAAGGATATCTTTCCGTCAAGGAAGGAGTAACCGACGTAACGGTTTCGACAGATACGGAAAAGGTCTATAACGGTGAGACCGCCTCCACAAAGCTGACCTATAACCGAGAAAGTAGCGATATTTACGGAGCTGTCTATTTTGGAAAACCGTTACGGGATGCTTGTTTCGACTATATGGAATTTGCCGTATATAACGACACGGGACGGGATATAAAAATCGGTTTCGAATGGGGCGGAGATACGCTCTGTAAAAGCGGCGAATGGACGGTCGTTAAATGGAAACTGAGCGGCGGCTGTATCGTTTATGAAAATAACGGAACGAAATATATGCCTATGGAAAATTTGAGCTTCCGCATGTTCAGCGAAGACGGAAACAATTTTGTAAAGGGAGCTTCGATATATCTCTCCGCGGTATATGGTTATAATGTGGCGGGATGACGAAGTCATCTTGGGCAGAGCGGAGAAAAATACTCCGCTCTGTTTCGGTTATCCGGGCGGGAGGAAAGACAAAAAGGAGTTTTTGAATATGAAAAAGAATATATGTGAGAGATTGCAAAATCCCGAGTCAAAGTACAGGGCAAAGCCTTTTTGGGCCTGGAACGGAAAGTTGGAGGAAGAAGAACTTCATTTCCAAATCGACGCCATGAAAAAAATGGGATTCGGGGGTTTTTTCATGCACTCTCGTACGGGGTTGGAGACCGAGTACATGGGAGAAGAATGGTTTCGGCTGATCCGTTCCTGTGCGGAATACGGGGCAAAAACGGGAATGGAAGCATGGTTGTACGACGAGGATCGTTGGCCCAGTGGTACCTGTGGCGGGCTCGTCACGAAAAAGAAAGAAAACCGTATGCGTTTTATTTCCGAATACGATTGCGACGAAGATGCGCTTTCCAGTCCCGATGTAGAACGCATCGTCAAACGTTATGCTCTTTTGAAGGACGAGGAGGATAAGCTGATAGATTATAAAGAAATTTCATGTAAAGAAGAAACTCCTGAAGGATACGTTTACGTCGTTTATGCCGAAGAACTGATGACTTGCAGCGAAGCCTATAACGGTTTCGCTTATCTCGATACGATGAACGGAGAGGCAGTGGAGGAGTATCTTCGTTCCACGCATGATAAATATGCGGAAATTTGCGGCGACCTTCTCGGAAAAGAAATTTACGGTATTTTTACGGACGAACCGCATAGAGGCGCATTGTTCAACGGATTCGGGAATATCAATAAAAATCAATTCAGAATGTTGGCTTTTTCTGAACAGGCTCCTGAAAAATTTTATGAGAAATACAAAAGAGAAATCTGTATTCCGAAGATTTATTACGGAAAATCGGGCGAAGCACTGAACGAAGAGGCTGCCGCATACATAGATGTTTTAGACGATTTGTTTACGAAAAGTTTTGCGGAAAAATATCACAATCGCTGTCGGCGTTATAATATGACTTTTACAGGGCATATTTTACACGAGGATGACCTCGGTGCTCAGACTGCGATGTCTGGCTCGATGATGCGCTTTTATGAATATATGGATTATCCGGGAATTGATAATTTGTCGGCGCATAATCATTGCTATTGGGCAGCCATTCAATGTGCTTCCGTGGCACGACAATTGGGTAAACCGTTTGTTTTAAGCGAACTGTACGGCTGTACGGGCTGGGATATGCCCCTTAGAGAATATAAGCGTATCGGCGATTGGCAGGCTCTATTCGGAATCAATCTGCGATGCCCGCATCTCTCCTGGTATACCATGGAAGGAGAAGCCAAACGCGATTATCCTGCAAGTCTGTTGCATCAGAATGCCTGGTATCGGGATTGGAAGATTTTGGAGGACTATTTCGGCCGTATCGGCATGATATTGACAGAGGGGGAAAGAAAAACGGATCTGCTCGTCATACATCCCGTCGAACAGATGTGGAAATATGTACGGAAAGGTTGGATGTGGTCGCTTTCCCTTTTGACGGAAGACGCTAAACGTCTCAATGATTCGTTTCTTCGTCAATGCCGGGATCTGATCTCTTTAAGCTGTGAATTCGACTACGGGGATGAGGAACTGCTCTTTAAGTATGGTTGCGCGGGAAAAGACGAGCAAGGCGCTTTTTTGCGCGTCGGAAAAGCGGTATACCGTACCGTAATGGTCGCGGATTGGCAGATCGTGCGTGAGAGCACGCGTTCATTGATAAATAAATTCGTCGCCATGGGGGGCAGGATAGTATCGAATCCGAAAGAACTTTCCCGCGGTACGATAGCGGAGACTCCGAAAGACGTTACCGCCGTAATGAGAAAATGGGAGGGAGACGACTGGCTGTTTCTTCTCAATCTGAACGAAACGGAAAGAAGGACGGGCGATGTGCGGCTTTCTGAAACATTTGAAAACTTGGACATCGAGGAATGGAACATGGTATCGTTGGAATGTTTGGGAAAAAGTACTCTCCGAGCTTTGGATTTCGATGCAGGTCAAATGCGTATTTTCCGATTGAGAGACAATGTTAAACAAGAGCTCATTTTCAAAAAAGAGGAGAACAGGGAAGAGAAAAACAGACTTTTCCTGCCCGAAACGATGGAATACGAACTTGGGGAACCGAACGTACTTGTTTTAGATCGCGCATGGGGTTTTCTGGACGGGGAACCCGTGCTGGGAGGGGCGGAATCAGACGTATTGAAACTGGACAGAGCGTTGCGCGATAAATTCGGCCTGAAATATCGGGGCGGAGAGATGATTCAACCGTGGTTCGCTTCGAAATACTGTCCCGGATCAAAAAAATCTTTGGGAAAACTGAAACTTATTTATCGTTTCATTTCAGAAATCGAATATGAAACGGAAGTTGCCGCCGAATACGATAAAATTTTTTGTAACGGAATTCCGGCGGAAAAGACGGGACGGAGGTGGATAGACAAATGTTTTCGGGTGTTTTCCGTCCATATCGTAAAGGGAATAAACGAAATTGTATATGAGACGAATTTTCGTGAGGAAAGCAATCTCGAAGCGATATATATTCTCGGCGATTTCGGGGTATCGGAGGATTATAAAATTATTCCGTTGCCGAAAAAGATTTCCACGGAAAATATCGAAAAACAGGGTTTCCCTTTTTATAGCGGTTACATTCGTTATAAGACGGGTATCGAGAGCGGTCGTCTGCGAATAGAAGCGGAAAGTTTAAAAGGAACATCTTTGCATATCGTAGGAGGAAAAGAAGAAAAAATACTTGCATTTTCGCCGTTTATGGTTTATACTGATTTAGAAAGGGAATTAAACTTGACCATATATTTTACGAGGAGAAACACGTTTGGCCCGTTTCATTTATTGCCTCAGCCGGCAGAGGCTTACGGCCCCTTTTCTTTCGTGAGCAGCGGTGAAAATTGGACCGACGATTATGTATTGATTCCGCAAGGATTTATTTGTAAGATTTATAAAATTTGAAAAGATATTTTGGCAATTGCGGAAAGTATTTCGTATAAAAGGAGAATGATTATGGCAGACAGAGAGGATGTCGCGCGGCTTGCCGGCGTTTCTACCGCTACGGTTTCGCGCGTAACTAGCGGTAACGGATATGTGAAAAAGGAAACGAGGGATAAAGTAAATAAGGCGATTACAATGCTCGATTATCGACCGAATGCGCTCGCTCAGAATCTTCGTCGTAAACGTAATAATATGGTGGCGGTAATGGTAGAAGACCTCTGCAACGCTTATACGGCGGAAGGAGTAGAAGTCATGACGCGCGAGGCGCGCAAATACGGTTGCTATATCATGTTATTCACCGTAAACGAGGATAATATAGACGCGATAGTGGAAGAGATCGTACAGAGTAAAGCAATGGGGCTCGTCAATTCCACCATGCTGAAAATCAGTGATTCGAACAGACGCAAGCTTTTACATTCGAAAACTCGCACGATTGGAATTGCCGAAAAACCTGAATTGGATATTTTGATAAGGTATGATCAGGCGATGCGCGAAGCATACAAGGTTCTTGCCAAGAAAAATAAAAAGCATCCCGTCTATATGGGTGGTTTACCCATGGATTGGCTGTTGAACAATTATTCGCGTGTGAAAGCGTTTTTGGAATTGAATAAAGAGTTCAATATGTTAAGTACTCCCGAATCCATTGTCGCCGGAAAGTATCCTTTGGAAAAGTATCATATTATCGGTTATAATGAGACGAACGGCCTTTTTGCACGCGGTGTTGAATTCGACGCTCTATTTTGTTTGACCGACTCTATGGCTATGGGGGCGATTCGTTCTTTAGTCGAACACGGCAAAAGAATTCCCGAGGACGTTGCCGTCATAGGTTGCGATAATGTAAGTCTTTCAAATTTTACCGCCCCCGCTTTAACAACGATTGATACACAGGAGGAAGCTGTTTATAAAGAATATATTCGTTATCTTTTAAGCAATGATGAAAATATAGTAAAATGCTATGACACGAAATTAATTGTACGCGGAACTCTTTGATATTCTTAATATCGCTTATTAAGGAAATATCGACAGCAAATAATTTGCGGCTAAATGTCGGTAAGAAAACTTTAATAAGACCTGCAAATAAAAGTCAAGGGAAAATAAGGAGAAAGTCAGAATAATTTTTCAGGCAAAAAAACGGTAGAAGAAAAAAGCCTCCGTAAAGAACGCAGGCTTGCAAAAGGCTTATCAAGGGTTGTTAGGATACGGTTTGTAAGGAAATAAGAAGCTCGGTCACACGAGCAAAGTAAATGCGTAAAAACTTGTTAGCAGCAGCGGTCATATAGACGTAAAAATGTTTGCCTTCGTCGCGTTTCTTGTTCATGAATTGAAAGACGGAATTGTTAGACGGTGCTTTCTGCAAAATGACGGACATAACCTGAAATAAAGTTTTGCGCAAATCGGAAGAACCGCGCTTAGAGATTTTACGGGATAGAGAATGAAACGAACCGGACTGAAAGGGCGGAGCATCTAAACCGGCAAAGCCAACGAGAGCTTTCTTATTGGGAAAACGAGAAACGTCGTCAATCTCAGCGATGAGCTGAGAGCCGAGAACAGAGCCAACCCCGAAGAAAGACAGAACGACGTCGTATTCGGGTAAGGTGGAAGAAAGAGAGTTCATCTGTTTTGCAAGAGAAGCAATGGTTTCGTTAATACAATTTAATTGAGAGATAGCGTTAGAAATCAAAAGCGAAGAACTTTCGTTGTGTGGCAAAGACGGGGAGCAGTTGCAAGCGAAATCGTAAATGGATTGAGCCTTGCTTTCGGAGAAGTTATAGCTACATTTTCTGCACCAAGAAAGATAAGACTTCGAGAATAAAGAAAAAGATTTCTTTGAAATACACTCGCAATGGGGGTATTTAAGAACGAAATCAACCCATTTTTCGTGACCGTCTGTTTTTCTTGTAGGAGTAGAGAACAAAGAATTGGCGTTGGGAAAGGTTAGGTCTAAAAGAGAAATAAGATTATTCTTCAACATGACTTTGAGTTTGTTATATTGGTTGTACTGCCTGTTATAAGACTTCAACAATAATCTCGCTTGGGATTGAGCGTTGAACTCGGGCAATTCCAACCAACGGTATAAAGCAAAAGCGGCAAGTTTAAGAGAGTCCTTTTTATCGGTCTTACACTTGCGGACAGAAAAAGATTTGGAACCGTAATCTTTCACTAAAATGGGATTGACAACGGAAACAAATAAGCCGTTGTTGCGGAGGAACAGAGCAATGGGAAGATAGTAATTACCTGTATATTCCATAACAACCTTCGTATCGCCGTTCAAAGTTT